>ERZ773183.6-NODE-6-length-288947-cov-19.027789_pt1 | contig 288947 bp, 251 predicted proteins | sample MGYA00580532_ERZ773183 | MGnify/ENA primary metagenome ERZ773183 (study PRJEB29015, sample SAMEA2737791) | human gut metagenome | biome: human gut; feature: human-associated habitat; material: faeces | place: China | collected 2012 ...
ATGGAGTTGTCGTTGTGGGACTCGGCGGCGTAGTGGACCACGGCGTCGGTCTCCGACACGAGGCGGTCGACGAGCGCGGCGTCGCAGACGTCGCCCACGACGAGCTCGACGCGGTCCGCGGGCAGGCCCGCGATGTTGTCGGGGTTGCCGGCGTAGGTCAGCTTGTCGAGCACGGTGACGTGGACGCCGGGGTGCTCGCGCACGACGTGGTGGACGAAGTTGGAGCCGATGAAGCCGCAGCCGCCGGTGACGACGATGCGCTTGGGCTCGAAGATATCGTTAGTCATACATAATTCCTCTCAAAGCATAGCCAGACCATCATAACGCTTAATCTCACATGCGTTAATCCGCGCGCTTTTGAGCACGTCCAATATCACGAAACCCCTCAACGTCTCAACTCGCGATAGACAGCGGTAAGCACGCGCCTGCACTTGCCTCCTTGTGGAAGGAAGGCGTTGATGATGCGCATATACCATCGCCGCGAGCGCGCCTCCGCGACCCGCACAAGTTCAGCCTCTCGCTCAACGCGAGCACGGTCGGCGGCATCCCGCATCGCAATGTGCGTATCGACCTGCAAGAGCGCCGTCTCAAGATCGGTGAACCCCTGTTCATGCGGCAATGTGACCCTGGCCACCATGCGATCCCATTCGGTGCGCCATGCATGGAATAACGGGTCGTCGAGGCGCGCATCATCCTGCAATACCCATGTCGCACGCCCCATCAACGGCGAGGCCAGTATTCGGCAGGCCAACACAGCACCCCACGTCTCGACAAGCACTGGAACGGCATCGACCTGATCGGACGGCCGCAAACGCACGGTCCACTCATTCGAAAGCGTTCGCAAACACTCCCGCTCGAACCATTCGGCACATTGTCGCAAAGCAATACGTCCGTCAATCTCTGCAAACAAGGAGACTTCACGGACCAGATCATGCACCTCACGCTGTCGAGAGATAAAGGCATCAAGCCCCATAAAGCCAAAGCCGGAGCGCCCCGCGCCGAGATTGTAAATCTGTCCAATGCAATCTACGGCATTTTCCAGAACCGACGCACGCGATGCCAAGACAAAAAACTCATAGGCATCTTCCATGTAACCAATTTGGACCGAGGTCATTGCGGCAAAAGCCGCGCGACAAAATTCGCCCTCGTATAAACATGAGACCATTCTCCATGGCTCGCGTTTTGCACCAACGCCTCCAAAGGAGCGAGATAGGATTTCGTCGCCTTTCACCGTGCCCGACGAATCGTTGAGCGCGCGGTCAACCAGAATGCGAGCGGCTTCACCCTCGGAACCGTGAGCAACAACACAGCACCCAAGGCGGTATATCTCCGCCCTCCGATGACAAACAAGACCGACAACAAGCTCGAGAAAATGCGGAGTCACCTCATCATCGCCATCGATAAAGTAGACAAATTGGCCAGACGAATACAAGACTCCCGTTTTGCGGGCGAGGTGCGCACCACAGTTTTGAGGATGTTCCACGATGCGTATGCGCTCGTCTTCGCCTGCCTCAGCCTCAATGAGATCGAGAGTAGCGTCAGTGCTGGCATCATCTACAACAATGATCTCAAAAGAAGCGCCAACCTGTTCACGCACGCTACGAAGGCAACGCTGAATATAGGTCTCAACGTTATGGGCAATCACCACAAAGGAGACAAGCGGACGCGTGTCGCCAGACAGTTCCGTCATAATCCTCTGCCCTCTCCACCCGCAATGCCTATTCGCAATCCATCCCAATCATATCAAGACCAACCGCGCCATCGGCCAAAAGCGCATAATCATTCGCGCGATTACTGCGTATGACAAAGAAGCAGCAGTTACGATCGCTCGTAAAGGCAATCATGTCCGTCTCACCCGTATCAGATCCGGGGGTATCGTTTCGCAGCGTGGCAAACAACTTGTATTGACCGCTGTTGAACATATCCAAAGCCAACGAGAATCGCATGCGATGATGGCCCGTCTCATCCATTTTCAACGGGGTGGAATCAAACGGAATCCCCCCACGTTTTACATCAAACATGGAGAATGAAAGGTAGAAGTCCTTCTCATCGCGATAGTCGTATTCGATGTCAAAAACAAAAGGTGAAGTTCCATCGGTGACGACAGGGGAAATCGGATTGATTTTCAGCGTGGGCACAATTGCGCTCAAACCCGTCTCAAATACGCCATCCTGGGCCTGCCCATGCGACTCCGCCTTGAGGTTCTCAAGCGTATAACGATCGGCGACGTCATTTTTATCACCCGACGCAATGACTCTGCCATCCTTGATGAGAATCGCTTTGTTGCAATACTTCTTCACAGCATCCATGCTATGCGTCACCAGAATGACCGTCTTGCTAGGGTCCTTCTTAACCGACGCAAAAAAGGTGTCGCATTTTCGCTGAAAAGCCTCATCGCCAACAGCCAGGACCTCATCGAGCACAAGGATGTCACCACGAGCCTGGATAGCAACGGAGAAGGCCAAACGGACCTGCATGCCCGAAGAGTAGTTCTTCAGCTTTTGGTCCATGAAGTCCTCAAGTTCGGCGAACTCGACAATGTCGTCGTACATCTCGTCGATTTCAGAACGAGAGAAGCCGAGAAGCGCACCGTTGAGGTACACATTTTCGCGTCCTGTGAGTTCAGGATTAAAGCCAACGCCAAGTTCGATAAAGGGAACAAGCTTGCCATCAACCGCAATTGACCCACGCTCGGGTACGTAGATTTGGGAAATGAGCTTCAAAAGGGTCGACTTACCGCTGCCATTGCGTCCAACAATGCCAAAAAAGTCGCCCTGATGCACCTCGAACGAAATGCCCTTAAGAACCTGTTGCTCGCGATACCCCTTTATACCTTTAGTCCAGTTGATGAGGAGTTGTTTCAGCCCCGATGCCTGCTCGGTGGGAAGACGAAAAGACTTCTCAACGTTCTCAACTTTGAGAACGACTTTGGTGTTTTCATCGGAAACCATTACATCACCTCCGCAAACTTAGGGCTGTGCTTCTTGAATACGTGAATGCCCCAAAACAGGAGAACAAAGGTAAGCACAACGGGGATCATCTGGAAGAAGATATTGCCCGAGAGCTCCCAGATAATCGGGGTGGTTGCAGGGGCAATAAGATTGTGTCGAATATCCTGAATGATCTGGGCGGCGGGATTGAGCAACATGAGCTTCTCGACAAGGAGACCAGCGCCAGGGGCAACCTCAGCAAGCTTTTGCTCAACCATCGAAAGAGGATAAATGATAGGAGTGGCGTAAAAGAGGCCCTGAAGGACAACCTCCCAAATATGCTGCGCATCACGAAAAGACACGTTAAGCGTGGACAGCAAAAGGGCAACTCCCAGGGAGAGCAGGTAAAGCTGCACCAAGTTAAGCGGCAGCCACAACACATTGGCAGTGAACTGCACCCCGGAAAGAATACAAGCAACCACCACGACACACAGGTTGATCAGCATGCAGATAAGTGCATTGATAGTTGCCGAAACAACGATGATGTACTTAGGAAAGTTGACCTTTCGAAGAAGGTCACCACGGGAGATGATTGACGACAAGCCCATGCTGGTTGACTCGGTAAAGAAATTCCACATGCTAATACCGAGGAGAAGCACCAGAGGAAAGGTGTCGGTGCCATCGGAAAACCGCAGGAATTTAACGAACACGACGTACATGACACAAAAGAGCATCAGCGGCTTGAGAACCGACCAGGCGATACCAAGAAAAGACCCTTGATAGCGGAGGAGAAAATCGGTTTTGACGAGCTCTTTCAGAATGATAAAGGACTCGTGATAGCGCTCTTTCAGCTTCTCAAACAAAAGAGACCCATCCTAACGAAATGATACGTATCGACTAGTAGTCGAGGTTCTGGTTGACGAACTCGCCGGCGGCGACGCGCTTGAGGTGCTTCCCGTACTCGGACTTGCCGTAGCGCTCGGCGCAGGAGAGCAGCGTCTCGCGGTCGATCCAGCCGTTCTCGTAGGCGATCTCCTCCAGCACGGACACGGGCATGTCCTGGGAGCGCTCCACGGCGCGGACGAACTCGCCGGCCTCGTGGAGGGACTCCATGGTGCCGGTGTCGAGCCACGCGTAGCCGCGCCCGAGGGTCACCACGGAGAGCAGCCCGTCCTCCAGGTACATGCGGTTGAGGTCGGTGATCTCGAGCTCGCCGCGGGCGGAGGGGACGACCTCCCTGGCGCGGGCGCACACGTCGCCCGGGTAGAAGTACAGGCCGGTCACGGCGTAGCTGGACTTCGGGTGCTCGGGCTTCTCCTCGATGGAGACGGCGTTGAAGTCGGAGTCGAACTCCACGACGCCGAAGCGCTCGGGGTCGTCGACGTGGTAGCCGAACACGGTGGCGAACCCCTTCGTCTCGGCGTTCTCAACGGCGCGGCGGAGGTGCCGGCCCAGGCCGTTGCCGTAGAAGATGTTGTCGCCGAGGACGAGCGCGCAGGGCTCCCCGCCCGCGAACTCCTCGCCGATGACGAAGGCCTGCGCGAGGCCGTCGGGGCTGGGCTGGACGGCGTAGGACAGGTTCACGCCGTAGTCCGACCCGTCGCGCAGCAGCCGCTCGAAGTTCGGAAGGTCCGAGGGGGTCGAGATGATCAGGATGTCGCGGATGCCGGCCATCATGAGGACGGACAGCGGGTAGTAGATCATCGGCTTGTCGTATACCGGCAGCAGCTGCTTGCTGGTGACGGTGGTCAGCGGGTACAGGCGGGTGCCGGACCCGCCGGCGAGGATGATGCCCTTCATCGGGATGGCTCCTTCACTACGATGAATAACAGCAGTAAAACGTCATTGAGTATACAGCGGCGCCACCGAGAAACACGTCCCTGCATAAAAACCAGGCAAGAGCACGACGTCTACGGCATCTCGGAGTAGTAGATCGCCGTACTCGCCGGCCCATGGTACGGATCTCCCTGGACATAGTATCGGCTCCAGATGCTGCGCATCTTTCCCTGCTCGCGAATAAAACGTGCTACGTTCGCATCGAGAGTGTCAGAGCCTCGGCTGAACGATTCATAGTGATACAGCAGGGCATCGGGTGTAAACACGACCAATTTGCCCGTCTCGCGCACGCGCAGGCAGTAGTCCACATCATTGAACGCGACGACGAAATCCTCGTTGAGCCCACCGAGCGCATCGAACACGGAACGCTTCGTCATGAGACAGGCAGCGGTTACGATACTCAGGTCCTGCACAAGCTGTGCGCGGCGCATATAGCCAGGGTCATCGCGATCGAGATGGCTGAAGACGTGCATCGGACCAGCATTATCATTAACGTTACCGCACTTGATCATCATCACGCCGGCATGCTGAACCGTATCGTCGGGGAACAGAAGCTTCGCGCCCACGATGCCGACATCCTCGCGCTGGCACAAGCCAAGCATGGCCGACATCCACCCCGCCTCAATCACCTCGATATCGTTGTTGAGCAGTAACAGGTATTCACCGGAAGCGTGTTTAGCACCGAAGTTGTTGATCGCGGAATAGTTGAACGGCCCATCCCACGTCACCACGCGCACGTTGTCGTAGCGCTCCTGCACCTCACGGTAATACTCAAACGTCTCGTCCTGGACGCTGTTGTTCTCGATGACGACGATCTCGAAGTTGCGATAGGTCGTCTTCTGCTCAACTGAATCGATGCAGCGGCTGAGCACCTTCACGCTGTCCTTATTCGGAATCAGGATACTCACCAGTGGATCACCGGCCACCTCATACGTAACATGGTAGAAGCAGGCGTTCTCGGTGCCCTCCGCCGTGGCTGCAAGCCCGCAGCGATCGAGGTGCTCCTGCAGAGCCTTGCGGCCGGCCTCGTCCGCATAGCCCTTGTTGCCAGCGCTCTTCGCAGTCGAGGTATCACTGATACGCCAGTGATATAGCACATCAGGCACGTGCGCGATATTGGTCGTCCGCTCGACCAAACGCAGCAGGAAATCGTAATCCTGCGCCCCGTCGAACTCGGAGCGTAGCATCAGGTCCTTGGCATACGTTGCACGGACGGCCAAAAGGTGCGTGATGTAATTGTGGCAACGCAGCAAGTCGAGGTTGAAATCAGACTTGAAGTGCGGGGCAACGTACTGGCCTTCCTCGTTGAGGAAATCCTCATCGCAGTAGAGCGCGTCGAGCGTCGGGTCCTGCCCGATGCGTTGGGCGTACTTGAGCAACGCAAACGGATCGAGCGTGTCGTCGTGGTCGAAGAAAACGACGTAGTCGCCGCTAGCCTGCTCGATGCCGACGTTGGTGTTCGCCGCGATGCCAGCGTTATCGGCCAGCTCGATCACCTTGATGCGATCGTCCTCGAGCGCGTCGAGGGCGGCCGCGAGCTCCTTATCCTCAGGGCTGGCATTCAGCAGAAGCAGCTCCCAATTGCGGTAGAGCTGCCCCTGCACAGAGCCGACCATGTCGCGCAGAAAGTGAAGCGGCGTGCGGAACAGCGGAACGATGATGCTGAACCGAGGGCCAGAGCAATCCGCATAGGCATCTGCGTCGATGCAGGTTAACAATTTCTTTCGTGCCAGTACACGCCCACGATACTCATTCAGCCCCGCGCAGCGATACATCAAAGGAGAGCAACTTGCGGCATAACCGCCGCGCGCCGCCGCGTCCAGACACAAAAAGCCCGCCTTGTTCCCCTGATCGCTCTCCGCAAGCAGACAATAGGTGGAGCCGTCTGCGGGAATCCGAAGCGTGAAGCTCACCTCGCGACGCGGCATCCCCAGCACGTTCGATTCCTCGACCTTGCCCAAGCTCAAGTCAAACGTCTCGACAGTCCGACCCATGCCGTCAAGCAGCCGAAACATGGCGTAATCCCCCGCGGGCAAGCAAGCATACCCCTTGACGATGTGCTGCTGCTTCGTGGGAGCCTCGACGAACACCTGCGGCGTAATGTGGATCTGCTTGGAATACGTCGAGCGGTCGATGTCGCGCATCGCCATGGCGCGGTCGTACGAGAACTTGTAATTGAAGCGAGAGGCCCACTTGATTGCGAAGCGAGAAAACATCTTCCGGGCGCGGCGCAGCTCCGAGCCGCGCTCATCGTACTGGCGCATCTCGACCGACACGCGCTTGGTATCGAGCAGCGGAACGACGGCGACATAGCGGCATACGCCCTGTGCGTCTGTCTCCACATGATACGCCTCGATTGGAAGCTCGACGCCTTCTTCCGAATGAGAGAAGAAGCGCACTTCGCTCGCCCGGTCATGCATCTCGAACTCGACGGCAAGATACGCGACTCCTTGACCTCTGCATATTCCCGTGCAACGCATAACACAACCCTTTGCCTGAACAAGAAGGGCGACCGCCTAGCGGCCACCCTGCAACATCGTATCGATCATCTTAGCGATGGACTCTCCGTACCCGTCTCCCGGGACCGCCCACTTGCCGTTCAAATCCTCAAGTAGCGGAGCGCACCCACGTTTGACGAGGTCAAAGCGTGGATCAACGCACGCCTGTGCAAGTGGGTCCGTCGAGGCGTACGCCTTGAGGTGCTGCACCTGGGCTCGAATGCCGGTTCGAACGTCCTTGAAGGAGGCGGCATTACCCGGCGCCGAATTCACGGCACCCAGGCCGCAGAAGTTGCACTGCTCCACCTTGACGGCGCCGCCGAAGCGCAGCCAGCCCGTCTCCTTCATGGCCTGTGCGAACACGACTTCGGCGCGAACGCCCTCGGCCTTTGCCTCCTCCAGCACGATTGTACAGAAATCCTGCAGGGTAGGCGCGCCGTAGTTCGTGTACACGCTGGCCGGGTACGTGGACTCGCCAACACTCTTGCGATAGTAGGCGACCATCTGCTCCACGGAGGCTTGCGACGCGCCCATGATGGGCGTGCGGCTCACGGGGACGGCGTCCTCCGCCACGCCATACCAAGCCACGCCCTCCTGCTTCCAACCGCGCTGGCCGAGCACCTGGTATTCGTTGTAATCCTTGGTGTAGTGGTGGTTCAGCGTGCCCTCATGGTAGAGGCGGTATACCGGCACGCCCTCCGCCTCATCGGAGTACCAGGCCACGCCCTCCTGCTTCCAGCCACGACCGGCGAGCACCTGGTACTCGTTGTAGTCCTTGGTGTAGTGATGGTCACGCGTACCCTCGTGATAGAGACGGTACACCGGAACCGCGGAGGAATCGCGCGAATCCCACGCCATACCCTCCTGCTTCCAGCCACGACCGGCGAGCACCTGGTACTCGTTCGCATCCGTGGTGTAGTGATGATCGAGAGTGCCTGGATGATACAGGCGGTACACCGTCTTGACGGGCGAGGCGAACGCCACCTGGCAAGGCGCCGTAAGCAGTGCGCCCGCCGCGGCAAGCGCCGCCAGACATGCGATAACGCGGTTCTTCTTCATGTAGGCTGTTTCCCCTATTCGCTCACTGAACAGCTACGCAACGCCGTCTACTCCTTGGAGTACCAGGCGATGCCCTCCTGAGTCCATCCACGGCCGGCAAGCACCTTGTACTCCCAGGCGTCTTTCGTGTAGTGGTGATCGAGGGTTCCACGATGGTACAGGCGATAGACCGGCTTGCCCTCGCCCTTGGGCGCAGAATACCAGGAAATACCCTCCTGCTTCCAACCACGGCCACCAAGCACCTTGTACTCCCAGGCATCCATCGTATAGTGATGATTAAGCGTACCAGGATGATACAGACGGTAAACCGGAGCCCCATGATCCTTGTCGTCGGAATGCCAGGCAACACCCTCCTGAATCCAGCCACGTGAACCAAGCACCTGGTACTCATAGGCATCCTTGGTGTAATGGTGATCCAGCGTCGCAGGATAGTAGAGGCGGTACACCGTGCCCTCGGCATATGACAAGCCGTAGTAGTTGGCAATACCACGTGCATCCGCGATGCCAAGCGACTGCAGCTTCGCATCACTGTTCAGGAAGTTGTTGTAATCGCTCCAATTATCCAGGAACGCATGCTCTACGATGATCGCCGGCAGGTTGGACTTACGCGCCTCGCGAATAATGCCGTAGTAATCGCCATTGCTGCCATCGGGGTAATTGTACTTCGGGTCCGGATCGATCCAGCGGAACTTGACGCCGCGGTTGGTCAGGCCAAGCTTTTGCAGCTGCGCGAGAATCTGATTGCCCAAATCCGTGCCGACGGCGTGCGTCTCGTTGTTATAGCTCGTGTTGTGCGGCGCCCACACCTCAGCGCCATAGGCATTACCAAGCCCCGTAGAGTTCAAGTGCAGGCTCACCAGCACATCCGCGCCCTGGTTGAGCGCGCGCTGCACACGCTCACGCAGCTCACTTGAGGAGCCCAAGCGATCATCGGGCGTCACGGTAAACACGGCGGTGACATTCTGATACGTATCGAGCTCCGCCTTGCAGAACTGGGCAATCTTCCACGTGGCATTTGCCTCGGAAGTACCATTTGCCACAGCACCAGAGCTCACGCCCACATGGCCCGGATCAAGCGCGATCACCAGCGGACCGGTCTTTTCGGGGTTTGCCGCACGCGAGCGAGTCGCCGCCGCAACGGCAGCCGACGCCGCTTCCTCGATTGAGCCCGACTCCGTCAGCTCGTCGCCGCCATCGCCGGTATATACATGCAAGTCGGGGCCACTCGTCGACTCGCCATCCGAATAGGCAAGCACCGCGGGCGAAACTATATAGCTGCGGTACGATTCATCGACCTCGGAAAGGTCGATCTCGTAGGCGGCGCCGTCCGCCTTGAACTGGAGACGTGCGACCTCGCAGGAACCCATCCCCAAGGGAACATAAGTAAACAGCAGGGCGTTATCCTGCACGCCGGAAACCGTGCACGTCTGCTCGGAGCCCGCCTCATCCTGAACAGTCAGAACAGCCGCAGACACACCCGTATGCTGCGAGAGGGAGACAACGACGTTTTGCTCGGCACCCGCGTCAAGCTGGGTATTGTCGATATACAAAAACGAGATAGCTTCGTTCGGCGCAAGCGGGGTCGCCTCGGCAAACTCCCCACCGTACGCACGACCAGCCGCCAGCATCGCCGTCGAAGCAGCAATAAGCGAGGCCGACGCAAGTGCCCCACGACGAGAAATGCACGTATCTTGGGACATAGATCCCCTCCCGGTACAAACGGATAACCTCAACGTCTACATAAGCAAATGTACATATCTCAACAAAGGTAGACGAATCGATTTTACGAGAGGTGAAGCAACGATGGATAACACCAATCTTACAGAATGGGGGTATCCATCGTCGTCAGGCGGCATCGCTACGGGAGCATGAGAGCGGCCGCACCAAAGCGCGCCATGTAAAACACGTTAAGCACAACGTATGAGCTCATGAGCAACATCGTCGGGTTCTTCCAACGCACAACAAGGCCATTCGTGCACAACGCCATCAACAGCAGCGGCAAAACGGGAAGGAAGTACCTGCCTTGCACACCGCGAATGACCAGTTCAGTATCGAACGTATGCCCAATGCACATCGAGAGCATAATTCCGCCAACGCATAAGCAGAACAATACCGCGCATGCGCCACGGAACAAGCCACGTCCACGCATGGTATCCGGATTATCAGATTGCATGCACAGCACGCCGATCACGGCATATGCCGTCATAAGGAGTGCCGGCGCTTCCAAATTCTCCTGAAGCCACGCCAGGCTGCCGCCAAGCATCGTAAATACGTAGTAGGCACCATAGGTATCGAGAGTGCGCAAGAACAGCTTTAACGTCATGGCCGGTTGAGAAAGTAGCAAGCCGAGGCTGTAGAAATGCCCAACCTCATCGCCGCGCATCTGCACCGCCGAAGCTGAGGAGGCCAGCTCCGAAACAGAGAGGAGTCGAAACGCCACAAGCGAACACGCCGCGACAGCGAACACCCCTCCCTTGAAGATAAACGCCGACTTTCGCGAAGAGAAGCGATGCGCGGGGATAAAAAGGACGAGCAAAATGCTAACGGAATAGACGACTTTGCACGGCGCCACCGCAGCAGCCAATACAGCAATCGGTACCAAGTCGCGGCCCCGCAAGCGCCCCTGACCATACATTGCCCGCAAGATGCAGGCAATCAACAACATGGAAAGCCCAATGATGCCCGAATCATATGAATACGAGGCCACCAAATGCAGCGTCATGGGCAACAGAGAAGTCGCCACGATGGCATTTTTAAACACAGGGGCGATTTTATAGGCACCGAGCGCACACGCCACGAAAAAGATGATCGATCCGAAGCGGCCAAAGTAAAAGAGAGTGACCGGCCCGAGATCGAGCACGCGCGCCAGCACGACACCGGCCACCGAGCCGACTTTTGCGACAACGTTTTCTGAACCCAGACTGAAGTCGTATTCTTTCAGCTCTTTGGCACCTTCCGGAAAAGCAACGGCACCGCTTGCCAAATCGCGAGTTGCACCATACACCCCTCGGCCAATTTCATACAGTCCGCCGTCCTCAACTGCACTCCACATCATGTAGTCGCACAGCTCTTTATCTGCGGCTCGCATCGGCATGGGGTCGGAATCCAAGCCGTTTCCTTCGCCAAGCACCACGTTGGACAGCCAATACGTAGCATAAAAATGATGCAATTCATCTGGGGCGGAAAGAGGTGGGAACGCGACGGAGAACACGATGCAAAACGATGCAAGGACCGATCCAAAGGCGATTATCTGACGCTTTTCACCATCCATATAGCCCGCGACCGCGCAGAACACAAAAGCTGAGGCTATGAGTGAAGCCGGTACCGCCGCAAACAAAAAAACAGTAGAGCCGCACTCCTTGAACCAGAACCAGGACGCCAGCAGCAAGCATGCACACACCGCCAGCGAAACGATGCATGCAACGCTCTTCTCTTTTAAATACAGCCCTACGCGTGATTTTTCTACATTTGACACGTTAATCCCCACGTTATTACGTCTCGCAAACAATATAACAGCCGCTTAAACTATCACAGTCTAAAGAAACAATCGAAGCCTCGCCTCACGCGTGCGAATCAGCAGCAATCAAGCCGCATTGCCTTGATGAGCTGACGCGCCGTAGCATCCCAAGAACAAAATTCCTCAACCCGGTTCCTGCAACGATCGCCCATGCTCGGCAAGTCGAACTTCCCCCGCAAAATGCGACAAATAATCGAAGCGAACGCACCGGCATCGGCAGTCGGCATCACAAACCCATACGATTCATCCGGCATGAGCTCTCGGGCACCACCAACATCCGTCACAAGAGATGGAGTGCCACAGGCTGCGGCCTCAAGCAGCGAAGTCGAAAAACCCTCGGAGCGCGTGGGTAGGCAGAATAGGTCGCTTTCCAGCAGCAGGGCCGCGATATCAGGCGCATCGAGCCTGCCGACCATGTGAATCGCATCAAGCGATGCATCTTCAATCATGCCGCGAAACGGACCATCCCCGGCCATAACCAAGTGCACCCGCTCACCTTGTAGCCGACGCATCATGTCAACCAAAGTGGCAATGCCTTTCTCGGGGATAAAACGCCCCGTGAACGCTAGCATCAACTCGTCACCAATATTCAGCTCAGATTTGAACGACCTATTTGACGCCTGAACGCGATACGCCGCCGCATCAATCGAATTGCCGATAACACCACGGGCCTTGATGCCAAAATGCGCAAGCCACTCCACGCTCTTGTGCGAAATGCCGTAAAAATCAACCGGCCGACGCCGCAGATAACCAGTGACGAGGTCCTCGTATCGCGCGATCATCCAATCCATTACAGGAGACCCAAGGGTCAAATACGCCGAGCCGTGATCCAGCACCACGGCTCGAAGCCCATGACGCTTTGCGATGCGAACGCCCAGCAGCGAGTGGAGGTAGAAGCGCGTATTGACGAGCACGCCATCAAACTGCCGCGCGTCAAGCTCACGCATCACGAAGCGGCAATCGGCATTGTGAATCGGAATGGGATAACGCCCGCCAAGCACGTTCCAGCACGGCAAGCGAAACACCTCAAAACCCGAAGAGGAGAGCTCGTGCACGCCCACATGATGTGTGTCGTTCGTTACAACGACCACCTTATGGCCCTGTCGGACTAGCTCGGAAGCAAGGCTGTCCGTAAAGCGCTCGACGCCGCCCATGCTGGGAAAGCACAAGGCGGAAAAAATAGCAATCGTTGACAAGCTGCCACCCAGCCCTCAGCTCAACACCATGCGAAAGATGCATGGAAGAATCTCTATATCCACCCGCTTAGCGTATCATGAATTGAATGGAAACTGTGGACGGTCACGGACACACAAGGAGCTCGGTACATTGTCAACGCTGGTCATCATTCCCGCTTACAACGAGGAGGCATGTATAGCCCGCACGGTCCAAGAGCTGCGGGAACAAGCGCCTGAATATGATTATGTCGTCATCAACGATGGCTCCCGTGATTCCACGGCGCAAATCTGCCGCGACCTCGGCTTCAACCTCATCGATCTGCCCGTCAATCTGGGACTGACGGGCGCCTTCCAAACAGGCATGAAGCACGCCTATATGCACGGCTACGATCACGCTATTCAATTTGACGCCGACGGGCAGCACGTACCGGGCCACATCGCCGACCTCGTTGCAACCATGGACGCAACGCATGCCGACATCGTGATTGGATCTCGCTTCGTGACCGAGCGAAAGCCGACGTCGCTACGCATGCTGGGCTCCAACCTCATCGCCGCGTTCATTCGTCTCACTACGGGTGCAACCATTAAAGACCCCACCTCAGGCATGCGTCTCTACAACAGGTCCGTCATCGAGCAATTTGCCACGAGGGGCGACTTGACGCCCGAGCCTGAGACGCTGGCATTCCTGATTAAGCGCCAGCACGCAACCGTGGTCGAACGACAGGTGTCCATGCGAGAACGCGCGGCCGGGGAGAGCTACTTCACGTTCTCGAAATCCATCTCCTATATGGCAACCACCTGTTCGGCGATCCTGTTTTCCCTTTGGTTTAGGAGGTAGTCGTGAATTCCGTTCTGCGCGGCGCAATGGTTATCTGCGCCCTCCTTATGCTCATTTTTGTGACTCGCAAGCTTCGGAAATCCCAATTTGACACTGCAGATTCGCTTTTTTGGCTATTCGTGAGCGGCTGCCTGCTCATCGTTGCCATTTTCCCCGGCATCGCCTACTTTTTCTCGAACCTGCTCGGCATCCAATCGCCCTCGAACTTCGTATTCCTTGCGGTGATTGGCCTGCTGATGATTCGGGAATTCACCATCCAGGCACAGCTGGCGCAGCTGCGTCGCAAAACTGCCACGCTCGCGCAGGAAATCGCCTTACGTGAATCTACAACTGGCACCAAACCGACGGAGTAGCCCATGTGCACAAAGCCCCTCCGCGTCCTCCACGTCATCGGTGCCATGAATCGCGGCGGCGCCGAAACGCTCATCATGAATCTCTACCGAAACATCGACCGCGAGCGCATCCAATTTGATTTCCTCGTCAATGAGATGGGCGGATACGATTATGACGAGGAGATCGGCGAACTTGGCGGCAGGATGTTCGCAATCCCCCGCTACAACATTGCCAACTACCCAGTCTATCGGCGCGCCTGCCAGTCGTTCTTTTCTAGCCATCACTACCCCATCGTTCACGGGCACATTGGACTTCCCGCGCCCATATATCTCTCGATCGCCCGCGAACATGGAGCGAAGTGCATCGCCCATAGCCATGCACAAAACTACCCACTTTCGGCCAGTGAACTCGTCTTTCGCATTGCAACATATCCAACCCGCTATCATGCGGATTATTTTATGGCATGCTCATTGCAGGCAGGAGAAGACCGCTACGGCAAGGACGTAGTTCGGTCAGATCGATTCCATGTTTTAAAAAATGGTATCGATATTGAACGGACCCGCTTTGAGGAGCGAAATCGCGCAGCCATCCGCCAAGAACTTGGCCTTGATTCCGAAACGCCTCTATTCGGCCACGTTGGGCGCTTGACTCACATCAAAAATCAGACCTTTCTTCTCAAGGTGTTCGCGCGCATTCTGGACACGTTGCCCTCGGCACACCTGGTGCTTGTGGGGCGCGGTGAAGACGAGGCAGACTTACGGGCCCAGGCTGATGCTCTTGGAATCAGCGATCATGTCCATCTGCTTGGGGTTCGCAGTGATGTGCCATCCATTCTCAGCGCCCTCGATGTGTTCATCTTCCCCTCCCATAAAGAGGGGCTTGCAAACGCTACGGTTGAGGCCCAGGCGTCGGGAGCCCGCTGTCTGCTTTCAACCGGCGTTCCAGAGCTGGCGCGTATCAGTCCCAACACCGTATTCAAGCCGTTGGATGCTGGCGCCGAAGCATGGGCTGCACAGGCGATTGATTTGTATCAGCAACCCACAAACGAGCGCGCCTCAGCCGTTCTTGCAGCGAGACAAGCTGGATTCGATATCAAAGATTCCGCCACTTGGCTTAGCGACTTTTACTTAGCCTTGGATGACAAATAGATACGAAATACAACGAGGTTTTACGAGTTATGTCGAAGAGCGATAAAGGACTTTCGGTTAAACAAAACATGCTATGGAATATGGTGGGTTCCTCCATCGGTCTTGCCTGCCAATGGGCCATCAGCATCATCGTTGTTCGACTCGCCACAGACATGGAGTCGGCTGGCCTGTATTCGCTCGCTGTATCCGTATACGGCATTTTCTCGCCCATTGCGAACTTTGGGATGTACACCTATCTCATCACAGACATGGACAATAAAAATACCGTCGGCGAGTATTTGTCACTGGTATCCCTCACAAGCTTTTGCGCCCTTGCCGTCACGCAACTGTACGCCATGATTGCCTGCAGGCCGAACGCCTGGCTCATCATCGGCTCCTATGCGCTCTACAAAGGCATTGCGGTCGTTATCGATATCATGCACGCTGCCGACCAGAAGGCACATCGCATGGACTATATTGGCATTTCTCTTGCCATGCAAGGCGTGCTCTCCCTTGCTGCCTTCACGCTGGTTTTCTTCCTCAGCCACAACCTGGTTGCATCTATCCTCGCGATGGCAGGCGCCACGCTGATCATTGGGCTTTTCTATGATCTGCCCAAGATGAAAAGCCTCTTCCCTGTAAAACTCGGCATTTGCAGGCGCAAGGCCATGACGATCCTCTCCGGCTGCGCGCTCATCGTTGTGGCCAGCATAGCAACGGGGGCATTTGCCTCCTTGCCGCGGCAGTCGCTGTCCAGCATCATGGGCGACTCGATGCTTGGGATCTACGCCTCGGTTGCAACGCCCGTGGCAATCATACAGGTTGGTTCAACCTACATCTACAACCCGCTCATTGGCTACTTCGCAGAAAGCTATCATGCATCCAACAACGAACGGTTTAGGGAACTTGTGAAAACCACCGTTACCGGTATTTTGGCCATTGGTGTGTTCTCGCTTTTAGGAGCGGTGGTGCTTGGAAGGCCGGCCCTGTCGCTGCTCTACGGCCAAATGGTTGCCGAACATGTCAACCTGCTCTTTCCGCTCATAATCAGCTCGCTCCTCTTGGGTGTGGCAAGCTTTTTGAGCAACCTACTTGTCGCTGTTCGCGCGCTGCGCATGATGGTAATTGGCAGCTTGGTCGCACTCATTATTTCAGCGGTGCTCTCCGCCCCGCTCATCACCGCATATGGCATGAATGGAGCGACGTATGCCCTCATGGCTGCATGCCTCAGCTCGATTGCGGTAAGCGCCATAGGCATCTATCTACAAGCAAAGGGTCAATTTTCTTCCAAAGGCGCAGGCTCGATGTCTGCGTAACCCATCCCAAGCGATCTTGGAGTATCCACGTCACTATTCCGATTCCCAGCGCTCGCCGTTCCCAAAATCCAGAACCTTGGGCAGGTGGGTGCGCCGATCATCCGGAGCCGGAAGCGTTCGCCAGTCACCATACATGAGCTCAAGATAGCGCTCCGCGTTGCCCGGCGCTGGAAACGATGCATCTTCGAATTGAAGCTCGCTCGTCGGAACAAGAACATCAAGCGGAATGCCCTGGATATTCGGCCAAGCAAAGGGAAGCATCATGTTCGATGCACGCTCGCCCGTCTTGGCAACCACCGCGTTGAACTTCGCCACAATACGCTCAGCTGAGAACAGAGCGTGAACGATGGGGTGCGCAACCGCACAAGCCGCACGCTCGATGGCGCCGAGGGCACCCTTGTGAGGTACCACAATGGTTCCCGAATGATAGAGATACGAAATGCTCTGCCAAAGACGCGCGCCCGAGCGCTGCTTTTGCTGTTCCGCCTCAACACTTGAAAGCGCATCATAGGGAAAGATGTCCACAAAGATGCCTTGAGACAACCCTGCCTCGCGAGTTTCGTCCGTTTCGAACAGCGTGCCGTCCTTGTACACCTTCGCAAACATGCCGGCAAATCCATGCGTATTCTCAGCCGTGTGAACCGAGTAGCCCTCAGGGAATGACTGGGTGGCCACCGTCAAAAACTGCTCGTAGTCCGCGCGAAGCATGCCGACATCGATATCGTCGTCCCAAGGGATAAATCCGCTATGACGCATTGCGCCCAGTACCGTGCCCGAATCGATGAACCACCGAATCTCATGCTCGACGCAAAAACCCGCAAGCACCTTGAGAATCTCGAGCTCCGTCTCTTGCAAGCGCTTCAAGGCGTCATCGAACTGCATGCTGTCACTCCCCCTACCGACCAGATAGCGCTCTAACCTTATCACAAGCCCTATCGCTTCCACGAGCGATGCCGCAGTGCGCGGCGTGATGAGATCGCGCTTCGGTCAGGACGGCGCGACCAGACGAAGGGCGCCCATTATGGCGGCCCTCGTCTTTGGATTCACGCTTCAACGCGTGCGGAGCATGCGTCGAAGCGTGCGGCCTGCATCCATTGATTTAACGGGCCGTCCGGCCTCCAAAAAGCTCGCCCCAATCACTTGCAGCCAGCACCGTTCCCGCCACAATCGCAACACAGCACACAACGGTCGCCGGCGTGGGCATCGTACCTAACAGCAACAGGCCAAACACGACTGCCCAAGCGGAGTACGAAATGTTGAGCGCCATGGCCTTGGCCGCGCCGATGGCAGAAATGCCCCGATAGTAGAACAGGTAAGACGCAACGCCAGCCAGGCCGGCCAGCGCGATAAAGCTGGTGGCGGCACTCGGGGCGGCCTTCGAAGCAAAACCCCAGGCACCAAATAGCGGCAGCACCGCAATGCCATACACGAGAGCGGAGGTTGTTTCGCGAATATGAAGCGCCGTCTCATCGTCCACATTGTCGTCGCGCATGCCCCAGGCGCACAGCACGGCCTCCGAGCCCCAACCGACCACCGTCAGCGCTGCCCCCAAAAGGCCGCTGGGCGCATTGACGATTTGACTATCGCCCGCAGAGAGCAGGCCCATCGCCATGACACCGAAGAGGGCGACGAAAAGCGCCACGATCTGGCCGCGCCCCATCTTCTCCTTGAGCAAAAGGAACGCCAACACGGCACCGAATGCGGGGTAGAACGCGGAAATGATGGCCGTATACGCAGCACCGAGATTCGCGATGGCGATCACGTACCCCGTCATGCCGATGGGGCCGCCAAGCAGCGCACCGAGCATCACGACCTTGCCGGAACGGGTGCGCAGGGCAGCCAGGGTATCCCCCAGGCGATGTCGCGCTCCCATATACACCAAAAGCCAGATGGCACAGAATGCATCGTGTAGAAATGAGCCGACGATTGAGGCGAATGCCATCGCCTCAGCTGAACCGACATAGGGTGCCATGGTCATGCCGATGCCCAAAATTACCGTATCGAGACCCCATAAAATACCGCTCAGCAAACCGAACCGCATGCTACTCACCGTCCTGGTACATCGCAAGCGCGCGATTAAGATAGGTGACGGCGTAGCGATGGTAGATGTACAACCACTCCCCCACGAAGTCGCCCTCCGCCTCTTTCAGAAGTGACCACAGATACCAACACCAGCCCGCCAAGGCCACATGCGCGAAGTTATGCCGGCGCTCATCAATCGTCGGCTTCCTTCCAAAGTACATCGCAAGCGCATCGTCAGCCTCGGACTCATCCAACTCGCAACACACGCAGAAGGTACCGAAATCATTGGCATAGTCGCCCATGCCCGCGTACTCCCAGTCGATCAGATGAATCGCGCCGTCCTTCTCGACCAGGAAATTCAGATAGAAGAAATCGTTGTGGCACAAGCAAGTGGGAGCATTGTCTGCCTTGACGAAGGCCTCCAGATCTTCGATTTTACCGGCCATATTCGCAAAGCCGGGAATGTCGATCGGTCCATGTTCACGCAACAGGGATTCATAACGCTTGGCTTCTTGATAAAAGTTAAAGCCACGTGCAACCTCAACGCCGCTCTCATGCAGGTTTCGAGCCATCTCCATCGCCTTGGCCATATGCGCACGATCATGAGGGTCGAGATTAGAGCAATCGGGTACGAAACGGCTGATCTTCCAACCGCGTTCGGGGTCTTCAAATATAAAGGTGCCGTCGATACCCAGCTCGCGAGCCGTCTGCTGGGCAGCAACCTCTCCTTTACGATCGATGAGCAACTCCGTACCGACACCGGGATGGCGATACACATACTCCCCACTTGACGTACTAAAATGACACGACAGGTTCGTCAAGCCCTGCTTGAGCGGATACACATCGTGAATCTCGGCCTTAGTGCACCCCAGGACGCTGACGATGTTGTCGAAAATCTCCGAATCGACATTCTCGATAAACGCCGGGTCGAAGGACCGAAGCTCATCGAGGGAATCGAACTCGTTGATCACACCATCATCGTAGGGACGCACAACCATGTCGAACTCCTTTATGCGCTCGACAAAGAGATCTTCCCAGAGCTTGTCAACTGTCTCAGGCAGGCCGTATGTCTCCTCGAGCACGGTTCGCATATGAGAAGAGAAGGCATTGTCGAAGTAGACGTGGCCGAGCATATACCAAGACTGTTCGCCGCCCACCGTGACGCCCACGATGCGGTTATGCGGACCAGTCGACATGCACCATTCCTTTGTGGGGCCTTCCGACCATTGCGCGGCGTAATACGCGTGCCAGACATACGGCTCGAAAGGATTCTCGGTGAAGTAATCATCCGAAGAGCAGATATACGTATTGGCAAGGCGGTTACGCACGCAATAAAGAGAAGAGTGGTTATTCTTGGAGGCATACTCGTTATTGACCACAATGGATACGCCGTACTTACTCTCAAGGTAGAAGAAATACGCTTTCTTATAGCCAACGACGACCGTGATGTCTTGAATCCCCGCTTCGTGTAGTTGTTCGATCTGGCGCTCGATGAGCACCTCGCCGCGCACGCGGAGCAGGCCCTTTGGCTTTTCATAGGAAATGGGAGCGAAGCGGCTAGATAATCCGGCGGCGAGAATGATCGCATTATTCACTTTGTAAGGGTGAAGGGCCTCGAAACCGGCATCAGTGATAACTTCATCTTCGATGAAACCGTTCTCGCTGAGCAGCTTAAGAGCAGAGTTGACACTTCCGAGCGAAAGGCCCGTTCTCGACGCGATGTCACGCTGAGTGGCGCCAGACGTGGCACGCAGGAAGTTCAGAACCTTAAAAGTTGCATGGGTTAAAGACATATGCGCCCCAATCGATGTTCAATATTGTATTATTATTATCGTAATTTGAACATTTAATGCAAGGGTTATGCCTGAGGACTCAACGACGTCACTATGATCTTCAACATGGCGTCCGAGCAGCTCAACAACCTCAAGGAGTACTTCATCAAGCTGATAAAGCACGAGCTGTTCTTCACCGAGTTCCGCGCACTCAAGAACATCTCCTTCAAGGTGAAGCCTGGCGAGGTCGTCGGCCTGGTTGGCACCAACGGTTCGGGCAAGTCCACCATGCTCAAGATCATCGCCGGCGTGCTCGAAGCCAGCGAGGGCGAGTGCATCGTGCGAGGCAACATCGCGCCCCTGATCGAGCTTGGCGCGGGTTTTGACCTCGAGCTCACCGCGCGCGAGAACATCTACCTCAACGGCGCTCTCCTCGGCTACACCGAGGAGTTCATCGACGCGCACTTCCAGGAGATTGTGGAGTTTGCCGAGCTGCCCGATTTCGTAGACATGCCCATGAAGAACTTCTCCTCCGGCATGGTCGCGCGCATCGCGTTTGCTATCGCCACCATCACCGAGCCCGACATCCTCATCGTGGACGAGACGCTCTCCGTTGGCGACGTGTTCTTCCAGGAGAAATGCGAGAAGCGCATCCAGCACTTCATCGACGATGGCCACGTCACCGTCCTGTTCGTGAGCCACGCCATGGACCAGGTCGAGCGCATCTGCCAGCGCGCGGTTTGGATCGAGAAAGGCGATCTGCGCATGGACGGCCCCGTCGACGAGGTCTGCAAGGCCTATCGGGCGCAGTTCGCATAACAGCTCGCGCAATCGGAACGCGAGTCATCCCCGCTGCACCCCAAGCCGTAGATAAACGACCGATTCCTCAGATGGCTATCGGCGTTTCTGACCACATAGTGGAATAGCTGCATATGAGTTAAAGAGGGCTTGTCGTCAAATGGGTTTACCGTGCCATACCCCTCAAAAGCCAGAATCGGATACCTTTCGGACCAACTACTCCACCTTCAGTGGGATCGCCTCTCAGGCAACAGACCAAGAATAACAAGGACCAGCAACTCCATCGATCGCCCCAATCGCAAGACCCGTAAACGTACCCGCGTGGTCGGCCCCCCGACAGGAGATTGCCCCCTCGGGCCATCCGCAAGGACCAAAGACGTCGCCGAGAGCGAGCAGGGATCATTGCACAGTCTAGAATTACCCTGCATGACAAGTAGCCGAACCGAATGGCAAACCGAAGGGGCCGTCGGGAAATTCGCAAGAATCTTGACGGCACATGCGCAAAAGAACTTCAACCTCCATCTGGAGGAATGCGAGTTTGGGTTCGACATACGAAACTGGTATACGAACGGGTTCATGTTGACGACACTCCGAAAATGACCCTTAGTCTAGGCAGAGGCCAAAAGATTATGCATTGCCCGCGGCGATGTAGACCGGATCCCCCTCACAGCCCCTAAGACAAGAGCCCGAACAATGTCAACGAAAGCGATATGTCGAAAGACTCGGAAAGCAGAACAGTGAGGCGAAGAGCAGCTCAACCTTGGCGACCACAAATCGCGTAACTCGAACCGACGGGGAAGCTGTCGAATGTCGAATGGACGCACATGGCCCTCATCGATCCAATCCTCGTCCTGAATCAAGACCTTCTATCTTTTCCGATGCCTCCTCCCAATTTCCAACGTCAAGACGCAAAAGAAGCGACGTGAGATCATCGTAGAAACGTTGCACTTCAGTCCGGGTATATGGGCAATGATCGAGAATCGTCTGCAGGAACAAATCCGGGACATAGATCAACAGGCACATGAAGACACCGAATGCCATCATGCATATGATTACTGCCCCTAAGTCATCAAGGCCTGCGACCGAATTAACCAGAAAAGAGCCGAGTGGCGAAATGACAGAGGCAATGATCACGGGCAAATAGCGAGTAACCCAGTCCTTTCCCGATGTTCGATTAAGGAGACGCAAGGTTTCGGTATGGAGCAACTTAATCACTCGCACGTCACCATAACCGTACCGCCCAAGAAAAGACCTCATGTCATGTGCAACTTGATCCCTGCAGAGCATATTATCAGCAGGCAGGGCATCACTGCGCAGTCTTGCAAAGGCAAGTAAAACAAGATATACAAGCAAAGCGTAAGCAGGAGCTCGTATGACGTGATAGAAAACTACGCCCTGGACGTCAACGCAGAACAAGAGATAAACCACAAGTATCCAAATACCGAAGAAGGCAGACAGGATCGGGCTGCTCGAAACTGGAAATAACTCTTTGAATATTTCAAACTTACGCACGGACGTTTTACCATGCCTGCTCGCCCTCGATTTCAGTTCCCTGCTCCATAGCCGTGCCAAATCCTTGATTTCCATACGCATTCCTTTCCATAAAGTCGCAAACGACATTGCCATACGGCGCCAGTCGTCCCCATACGAACTTGTCCAGCGTAAATCGACTGGCGCGTCTCTTGCCCAAACGCTTCAGACATAAATGCCCGACTCAAGCAACTTCGTCACAATCGCACCGGACGAGCGCGGCAGGAGATGCGCTTCGCCCGGCATCCACTTGGAATATGCGAGATGGCTGCCATTAGGCACTCAGAGACATGCCGCGCGTAGTGCTCAGACGCTCAAATCCCGATGGCCTTTCGGTCAAAAGCTATTGGCTAAACACAATCTGCTGGACTTATCTCCTATACGGTCAGCACTCAATACCAGTCAGTACCTATCAAGCAACTCATCTGCGTTTTCCAGCACGTACTCCCTCAAAAATGGAACAGAGAACTCGACATAGCCGCGGACGGGGCTTTGGATCACCTCGCGCTGTATGAGCGAACGCCGGAATGAGCTCGTGGCCTTTGGCTCCCTTCCCATTCTCTTCGCGACATCGGCGGTCGAAGCGCGCTCGCCCTCTTGGGCCATCGCGACAAGATACTCCATGGCACCCTTGGTGACCCTAGAGATCGCGGGCTCATGCACCACTTCGTGAAACCTCGTCATGGCATTTTCTATGCCCAGGCGCACGTCCTCATCGGATACCTCCATCGAGCTCGCACGATGCAGGTCCGCAAAACGCCAGACGTAATACCCAATCAGCTGAATCAGATACGCATAACCCGCTGTCGCCCGTGCCATCATCTCGAGCTGCTCGTCCCTGAGGATCAACCCCGAGGCGGCGAACCCGTCCCTGAACGAAAGCCTCACTTCGATAAGGCTGATGAAATCGAGCTCCTCGCTTTGGGCGCGCCGTAAAAACGTCAGCGCCTTGCCGTTGATCAGGTCCATGACCCCCATCGGAAGCCCCGCAAACACCAACGAGATGTCCTTCTTCTCCCTGATGAGATGCTGCACCGAACCGGCGATGAGCTGCATGGCCTCGAGCGGGGCATCTTGTACCTCGTCAATTGTGATGACAAGCCCTTTGCTTTTGCCGCAGCAGCGCTTCATCAGCGCGCGCAGATTCGGATGCTTGACTTTCATGACCGCTTCTCCGGACGCGATCGCAGCATTACCGGCTACGGAGAGCGAGTCGACCGACGAATCGGGGCTCAATTCGTATATCAAATCATCCAACATGTTGATGCCCGCAGTGATATTGACCACATTCCAGCCGATATCTTGAGCACGCGAGCCCAGATCGGTAAGCAGGACGGTCTTCCCCGATCCTCTCGGCCCCGTCACCCTCATCAAGCGGGCAGGAGCGCCCACGCCACCTTCAAGCGCCCCAACAAAATCCAAGACAACCTGATCTCGGCCGATGATACGCGGGGGCTCGGCCCCAGCGCTGGGCTTAAACGGATTGAAATACTTCTTTGAACGTGCCATTAGACATCACCCATCCAGCCGTTCTCCTTTAATCGATTATATCGCTCAAATCGACGAAATCGACCGAATCGCTCTAATCGTCAAGAGTCTATGTTTCAAAAAGCTCTCCCCTTCCAATTGCAAGTCCGCCAATCATCGCATCACCGCCTTTCGCCATCGCCACCATCACCGAGCCCGACATCCTCATCGTGGACGAGACGCTCTCCGTTGGCGACGTGTTCTTCCAGGAGAAATGCGAGAAGCGCATCCAGCACTTCATCGACGATGGCCACGTCACCGTCCTGTTCGTGAGCCACGCCATGGACCAGGTCGAGCGCATCTGCCAGCGCGCGGTTTGGATCGAGAAGGGCGACCTGCGCATGGACGGCCCCGTCGACGAGGTTTGCAAAGCCTATCGCGCGCAGTTCGCATAATCGCAGCGAAAATCAGGTTGGATTTATATAACTGTACGTTTTGGGGATAGTTTTCCGCCGTTTCTCGTCCAACACAAATGCCAGTCACAGGAAAACACCAGGTCGCAGCAAAATATCCCCAGCCACACTGGGCGTGCGGCCTCAAAACCTTCCCCAAAACGTACACTTCCATTTTCAGGCAAAAGGCGAAGCCTCTCTGTTTGCATATTTTCTTGCGATCTAGACGGATCTCTGCATGCGTCCGTATTCGAACAGCGGGCAGGGCGCCGCGCAGCAGAACCCATAAGCCTACAACTCGATATTCACCTTAATATCCGGCACACGCGCAAGTTCGGCGAGGGTCACGCCGTCGACATAGGCATCGATCGTCTCCTCAAGGCCCGTCCAGAATTTCACGGTTGAACACAGGTCGCTACGCCCGCACGTCCCATCGAGACCCTCGCACGCAACGGTCGAGCGCTCGCCCTCCGCGGCACGCAGGATGTCCCCGGCGCGGACCTCGGACGCGGGCTTGGCCAGCACGTAACCGCCACCCTTGCCCCGCACGCTCCTCAGCAGTCCCGCATTCATGAGCGGGCGCACGAGCTGCTCCAGGTATTTAAGTGAAATACCCTCGCGCTCTGCAACCTCGCGCAAGGAGACCTTGGTCTGCGGACGAGGCGCGAGGGCCTCACGTGAAACGGCATCCGCACTGATGCTCTCCCCCACCGGGTCCCCGCCGATGGCCGCGATGTAAATCATCAATTTGAGCGCATAGCGGCCCTTCGAGGAAATGAGCATGGACGAACCCCCTTGCGGTAAACGATGTGGAGCACCACGAGCACCGACGAAACATCGGCATATTCTCCCAGAAATCGGCTATCATCGTATCGTTAATCCGAGTGAACTTCTAGAGTTTAGCGCGGATCGCACATTGGCCGCGTGCCCTGACGCACGCGCCGCAGCCGCACCCGCGCCCCTCGAAAGGATTTGATATGAGCGCAACACCCCTGCTCAACATCGCCGGCCTCACCGCCTCCGTGGACGAAAAGACCATCCTCCAGGGCATCGACCTCGCCGTCGGCGCAGGCGAGACCCACGTCCTCATGGGCCCCAACGGCGCCGGTAAATCCACCATGGGCCACGTCATCATGGGCGACCCGGTCTACACCGTTACGCAAGGCACCATCACCTTCGACGGCCAGGACATCACCAACCTCTCCCCCGACAAACGCTCCCGTGCCGGCCTCTTCCTCTCCTTCCAGGCCCCCGTCGAGATCCCGGGCGTGCCGCTGTCCAGCTTCCTGCGCGCGCAAATCGCCGGCCGCCCCGGCCTTGAGATGAAGGGCAAGGAGTTCCGCCGCCGCGTGAAGGAGCTCGCCGCCGAACTCGACATGGACACCGCCTACCTTAATCGCGAACTGGGCGTGGGCTTCTCCGGCGGCGAGAAGAAGAAGGTCGAGATGCTGCAGCTGCTGCTACTCCAGCCCAAACTCGCCATCCTGGACGAGACCGACTCCGGCCTGGACGTCGACGCCCTCGGCGTGGTCTCCCGCGGCATGGACGCCTACCGCAAAAGCACCGACGGCTCGCTCGTCATCATCACCCACAACACGCGCATCCTCGAGCATCTCGAGGTCGACCGCGTCCATGTGATGGTCAACGGCCGCATCGTCCGCGAGGACGACGCCTCCCTCATCCCCTGGATCGACGCGAACGGCTTCGATTCCTTTGAGCGCGAGGCCGCCGCGCAGCTCGCCGCCGCGCAGGCCGCCCAGCCCGCACCCGCCGTCGACCCCGTGCGCGCCGCCTCGATGAACCTTGGCGCCGGCATGGTGCAGTCCCTGCGCGCCACGCTCGACGCGAACGGCGCCACCTGCGATTCCGCCGACAAGCAGTAAGGGGCACTCGATGGCAAAGAACCGCACCGAGGTCGCGGACATCGACCGCAGCCTCTACGACTTCTCTTACGGCGAGGAGGGCTTCGAGCGCCTAGACGCCGGCCTCACGCCCGATATCGTGCGCGAGATCTCCGAGCGCAAGAACGAGCCCGCCTGGATGCTCGAGCGTCGCCTCAAGTCGCTCGAGATCTACCACAACACGCCCAACCCCACCTGGGGCCCGGGCATCGAGGGCCTGGACATGGATCACATCGTGACCTACGTCAAGCCCAACACCGACCAGAAGAACGACTGGGAGTCTGTCCCCGACGACATCAAGGACACCTTCGAGCGCCTCGGCATCCCCGAGGCGGAGCGCAGCTACCTCGCGGGCGTTGGCGCACAGTACGACTCCGAGCTCGTCTACCACAACATGCAGGACACCGCTGCCAAGATGGGCATCGTCTACTCCGGCATCGAGGAGGCCCTGCAGGTCCCCGAGTGGGAGGCCATCATCCGCGAGAAGTTCATGACGCTCATCCCGCCCACCGACCACAAGTTCGCCGCCCTGCACGGCGCGGTGTGGTCCGGCGGCTCCTTCGTCTACGTGCCGAATGGCGTCAAGCTCGACTTCCCGCTGCAGAGCTACTTCCGCCTCAACGCGAAGGGCGCCGGCCAGTTCGAGCACACCCTCATCGTGGTCGAGGACGACGCGGACCTGCACTTCATCGAGGGCTGCTCCGCGCCCAAGTACAACGTGGCCAACCTGCATGCGGGCGCTGTCGAGCTCTTCGTGGGCAAGCGCGCGCACCTGCGGTACTCGACCATCGAGAACTGGTCGAAGAACATGTACAACTTGAACACCAAGCGCGCCCGCTGCGAGGAGGAGGGCGAGATCGAGTGGATCTCGGGCTCCTTCGGCAGCCACGTGGGCTACCTCTACCCTATGAGCATCCTCGCGGGCCGCAAGAGCCGCTCGAGCTTCACCGGCATCACGTTCGCCGGCACCGGCCAGAACCTCGATACCGGCTGCAAGGTCGTGCTCGGCGCGCCCGACACCACCGCCACGGTCGAGACCAAGTCCATCTCCAAGGGCGGCGGCATCTCCACCTTCCGCAGCTCCATCGTGGCCACCCCGGCCGCCGAGGGATCCGCGGCGAGCGTCTCGTGCCAGTCACTCATGCTCGACGACATCAGCCGTTCGGACACCATCCCCGCGATGGACATCCGCGCCAAGAACGTCGACATCGGGCATGAGGCGACCATCGGCCGCATCGGCGACGATAAGATCTTCTATCTCATGAGCCGCGGCATCTCCGAGGAGGAGGCCCGCACCATGATCGTGAACGGCTTTGCGAATCCCGTTTCCAAGGAGCTCCCGCTCGAATACGCCGTCGAGATGAACAACCTGATCAAGCTCGAGATGGAAGGGGCGATCGGATAATGAAGATGCCAGGTATGACTATCCGCCATGCGTCCGCCATGCCCGCCCCCACCTGGAGCTGGCTCAAGATGAACGACGTCACGATTCAGATCCCCGACGACCTCGAGCGCAACTGCCAGGTCGAGATTGAGGCGGGAGACACACTCGACAACACCACCAGCTTCGAAGGCTCCGTCGCCGCGCTCCAAGAGCGTATCGACAGTGCACGCACGGACAAGCCGGCCGATGAGCGCGCCATGATCACCGCCGCCACCGGTGCCGACCGTGGAGCCGAGGAGCTCGACATTCCCGCACTCTCAACCTATGAGCATCGCGCCGTGCTCTCCGAAATCGCTTGCGACATCGCGAACGATTTTGAAACCGGCGTGGGCGCCGACATGCGCGCCTACCTCAACTTCCTCGCGGGTGGCACCGCCGTGCTCGCAACCGAGGAGGACGAGGAAGCCGAGGCCACGATCCGCGTCACCACGCACGAGGGCGAGGCTTCGGGCGCCAGCATCGACATCGTCGCGGCGCCTAACTCCACCTTCTCCATCGCGCTCTCCCTCGACAGCGCCGCCGATGCCCCAGCCTTCATGGGCTCCACCATGCGCGTGTTCGCCGGCGCCGGGGCGCGCGTCGACATCACGGTGTACCTCACCGCGAGCGATGCCGTCACCTGCGTCGAGGACTCCGGATACGTGTTGGACGAGGGCGCCCGCGTGAACGTGCGTCACGTGGTCCTGGGCGGCGGCTTCACCGCCACCGGCCTCGCGGCCGACCTGCGCGGCGACCGCTCTCGCATCGACGTCGATACGAGCTATCTCGCTTCGGGCACCCAGCAGCGCGACTTCAACTACATCATCCGCCATCGCGGGCGCAAGACCGTCTCCAACATGGATGCCAACGGCGTGCTCACGGGCACGTCCAAGAAGTGCCTGCGCGGCACCATCGACCTCATCCACGGGGCAAAGGGCGCCGAGGGCAACGAGCGCGAGACCGTGCTGCTGGCGAGCAAAGGCGTGGACAACAAGACCGTCCCGAACATCCTGTGCGATGAGGACGACGTTGCGGGCAACCACGGAGCGACCATCGGCCACGTGCGTCCCGAGCAGCTCTTCTACGCAGCCTGCCGCGGCCTCTCCCAGGAGCAGACCGAGGCCCTGTTCCTTTCCGCAAAGCTCGAGGACGCCGCGCTACAGGCGCCCAACGACGCCGTGCGCGCCAACGTCGTGCGCCTCGGCAACCAAATCATCCCGCATTTTGAGGAGGAGATTGCGTGATCGACACCGAGAACGTGACGTGCGACACCTGCACGGCTCCGTCTGAATTCGTCTTCGATGCTTCCGACGAGGTCAGCCGTGGCTGGCCGCGCGTCGATATCGAGCTCAACCCCTTTAAGGGCGACTTCCCGCTGCTCGCTCAGCACCCCGAACTCGCCTTCCTCGACAGCGGCGCCACCGCGCAGCGCCCCGCCTGCGTGCTCGAGGCGCAGAAGAGCTTCTATGAGACGATGAACGCCAACCCGCTGCGCGGCCTGTACTCGCTCTCCGTCGAGGCGACCGAGGCCATCGCGAAGGTCCGCTCCCAAATCGCCGAGCTCATCGGCGCCGTGGACGAGCGCGGTCGCGCTCGCGCCAACGAGGTCGTCTTCTGCCGCAACACGAGCGAAGCCTTGAACATCGTGGCCAAGGGCTTTGCCCCGCACGTGCTCGAGCCCGGCGACGAGGTTGCCATCTCCATCATGGAGCACCACTCCAACCTCATCCCCTGGCAGCAGGTCTGCCGCGAGACCGGTGCGAAGCTCGTCTACCTCTACCCCACCCCCACCGGCCAGATCACCGACGACGAGATCGCCGCCAAGATCGGCCCTGCGACCAAGATCGTCTCCTGCGGCCACGTCTCCAACGTGCTCGGCGTGGAGAACCCCATTGCCAAGCTCGCCGCGGCCGCTCACGCCAACGGCGCCTATATGGTGGTCGACGCCGCGCAGTCCATCCCGCACATGGCGCTTGACGTGCGCGAGCTCGGCGCCGATTTCCTGGCCTTCTCCGCTCACAAGGCGCTCGGTCCCATGGGCGTCGGCGTGCTCTGGGGTCGCATGGACCTGCTCGACCGCACCGACCCGGTCTACACCGGCGGCGAGATGATCGACTCCGTCACCGAGCAGGGAGCCACCTGGGCCCCCGTGCCCGAGAAGTTCGAGGCCGGCACGCAGGACGCCGCGGGCATCTACGCCACGGGCGTCGCGCTGGACTACCTCGTGAACAAGGTCGGCTACGACGCGATCGCCGAGCGCGAGCGCGCACTCGTCCACTACGCCATGAGCCGCATGGTCCAGCTCCCCTTCGTCGACATCGTCGGGTCCATCTACTGGGACCAGCACCATGGCGCCATCAGCTTCAACGTGCGCGGCATCCACCCGCACGACGTCGCCAGTATCATGGACATGAACGGCGTGTGTATCCGCGCAGGGCACCACTGTGCCCAGCCGTTGCTCACCTGGCTTCAGGTCGAGAATCTCGCCTGCTGCCGTGCCAGCATCGCCTTCTACAACGACAAGTACGACATCGATCGTTTCATCGACTCCCTGAACCATGTCTGGAGCGTCTTCCACAACTAGTCGCACGCGACCCTCAATTTAGGGACAGTCCCTAAATTGAGGTTTTCAGTACACGAAAGGACCCGAGCATGGGCAACCTCTACGGCTCCGCCTCCTTCATGGAGCACAATACACATCCCGACTACAAGTACGAGATGGATGCCCCCACGCACACGCACGACGGCATCAACCCCAGCTGCGGCGACGAGCTCACGCTCTCGCTGCGCGTCGAGAACGGCGTGATCGTCGAGGCTGCGTTCACCGGTCACGGCTGCGCCATCTCCCAGGCATCGGCCGACATCATGGCCGAGCTCATCACCGACGAGACCGTCGAGGAGGCAAAGCGTCTGTCAGGTCTTTTCCTCGCTATGATCCGCGGCGAGGAGCTCTCCGAGGAGGATTTCGAAGACCTCGACGAAGCCGCTCAGCTTAAGGACATCTCGCACATGCCGGCGCGTGTGAAGTGCGCCGAACTCGCCTGGCGCACCCTCGACGGCATGCTCTAACCCAAACGCCCCAATCGGGGGCAGGTGCGAAACGCGCATGAACCGCAGCAAGGCGCCCGCGCTTAATTCACCCGTCCCCGTTTGCGACCTCGTTGAACCAAGGTGGAGATGATCCAGCAGATTACGACATACTTTTCCGAGCATGGGGCCGAATGGATCCAGATGGTCATCGACCATCTCGCCATCAGCGGCATGGCACTCGCCGCGGCGCTCGCCATCGCGGTCCCACTCGGCATCTTGTGTTCCCAGCACGCATGGAGCGAACGACTCGCCACCGGGACAGCTGGGGTCCTTCGCGTGATTCCCAGCCTGGCGATTCTCATCATCTGCGTACCGTACCTGGGCGTGGGCACCGTGCCCGCAGTCGTGGCGCTCACCGTCCTCGCCATCCCGCCCATCCTCATCAACACGGCCGTCGCATTGAGAAGCGTCCCCGCCGATGTCATAGAGGCGGGAGTCGGCATGGGCATGAGTCCGGCTCGTCTCTGGCTCACCGTCAAGGCGCCGCTCGCCTTCCCGCTTGCCTTCTCCGGCGTCCGCACCGCCGCTTCCGAAATCATCGCATCCGCAACACTCGCAGCGTATATCGGGGCGGGCGGCCTGGGTATCCTCATCTATACCGGGCTCGGAGCGCTCCGTAACGACCTGCTCTGGATCGGCGGCATCTCCGTCGCCGTGCTCTCGTTGATCGTCAATCGCGTGCTCGCCATGGTTGATCGACGCATCCGCGCGTACGAACGCGTCGGCTCATCCGCCCGCTGATGCTGCGGACGGCACTCGTTTCCGCCCACCGACCTCGGCGCGGCATGACCAACCGGCCACCCGCCAACGTGAGAGCCGCCCACAGATCAGCCCCACTGATTAGATACGCACCATTCCTTCCGAAAGGACCATCATGAACACCACAATCACCCGTCGCAGCGCCCTAGCCCTATGTGGCACCGCAGCACTCTCATTCCTGAGCGCCTCATCCCTTTCCGGTTGTGGAAACTCCAAAGGCAGCGAGAACGCCATCACAGTCGGCTCGAAGGCCTTCACCGAGGGCGTCATCCTCTCCGAGCTCTACGCCCTCGCCCTGGAGGACGCGGGATTCAACGTCAAGCGCTCGTTTGAGATCTCGGGCTCACTCATTCACACCGCCATCGAGAACGGCGACATCGATCTGTACCCCGAATACACGGGCACCGGCCTCATCTCCGTCCTCAAGATGGACCCCCTGACCGACCCCGAGGAGGTCTACGAGACCGTTAAGAGCGCCTATGCCGATCGGTTCAACCTGGTATGGCTAAACAAATCCGAGGCCGCCGACGGCCAGGGGCTTGTGATTCGCACCGAGGCCGCAAAGAAGTATGGGATCAAGACCATCTCCGACCTGCAGCCCCACGCCGAAGACCTGCGCTTCGCCAGCCAGGGTCAATTCGACGAGCGAGCCGACGGCCTCCCCGCCCTCGAGGCCACCTACGGCCCCTTCGACTGGAAGGCCTCCGCGATTTACGACGAGGGTTTGAAGTACGAGGTGCTTCGCAACGACGAGGCCGACGTCACCCCCGCTTACACCACCGAAGCCCAGCTCACCGACCCCACCTTCACGCTGCTCGAGGATGACAAGCACGTTTGGCCGCCCTACAACGTGGCTCCCGTCGTGCGCGCCGAAGTCCTCGAGGCCAACCCCGGTATCGCCGAGGCGCTCGATCGCGTGAACGCCGCCCTCACCACCGAGGAGCTCACGCGCCTCAACGCCCGCGTTGACATCGACAAGGAGGATTACGAGGACGTCGCGAAGGACTACTACGACTCCATTTCATAGCAGTCGCGGCACTTCAATGAGGTTTTTCGTACTGATCCCGGCAGGTTCGAAGTACATTCCCTTGTCGGCGCTTCCCCAACTGGGGTTTTGTCAGGGCTTGGCGCGCCTCTACTTCGCAAAACCCAACACGAGTACGAAAAACCTCATCCAACATCAGCTCCCGACATGACAAGGCAACGTTACGAGCGGAGAAGGACGGCTCATGACCCCGGCAGTTGAATTCAAAAATGTCACCAAGCGCTTCCCCGGCGCATCGACGCCTGCGCTCAATCGCGTCTCCTTGGTGATCGATCCCGGCGAGCTCGTCTGCGTGCTCGGCACCTCCGGCGGCGGCAAAACCACGTTCATCAAGCTCATCAACCGTCTGCACGACCCCGATTCGGGAACCGTGCTGGTGAACGGCCAGGATATTTCGCAGGTCGACCCTGTCGAGCTGCGCCGGGGCATCGGCTATGTCATCCAGCAGACGGGGCTGTTTCCACACATGACCGTCGCCGAGAACATCGCCTGCGTTCCCAAGATCCTCAAGTGGGACCGCGAGCGCATCGACGCTCGCGTGGACGAGCTCCTCGAGCTCGTCCACCTCGATCCAAGCGATTTCCGCGATCGCTATCCCTCGCAACTCTCCGGTGGTCAGCAACAGCGCGTCGGACTCGTGCGCGCATTGGCCGCCTCGCCCGAGATCATGCTGCTCGACGAACCCTTCGGCGCCATCGATGCGATCACCCGAGCCAAACTCCAAGACGAACTCCTGCGTATCCACCGCGGCAGCGGAAAGACCTTCGTCTTCGTCACTCACGACGTCACCGAGGCGCTCAAGCTCGGCACCAAGGTGCTGGTGGTCGACGCCGGTCGTATACAGCAATACGCCGCCCCCGAAGAGCTGCTCGCGCATCCCGCCACGCCCTTCGTGCGCGAACTGCTCGAAACGCAGGGCTACACGCCCGAGGGCAGGAGGGCATGATGGGCCTGTTGTCATACATGGCCACGCACGCCGACGACCTGTTCGAGGCGACAGCCGAGCACCTCATGCTGCTGGGCGCGACCATGCTCATCTCCTGTGCCATCGCCGCACTCATCACCGTTGCCTGCCTACGGAACCGACCGCTCGGCGATGCCGTAGTGGAAATCCTCGGCGCAGCGTATGCCATTCCCAGTCTCGCGCTGTTCGCCCTGCTCATCCCCCTGACCGGACTGGGCTTCACCAGCGCCGTCATCGTCATGGTCGTATACAACCAGTTCATGCTCGTCCGCAATGCTCTCGAGGGTATCCGTGGCGTTGACCCGGCACTTATCGAAGCGGCGCGCGGCATGGGCCTGAGTGATTCGCAAGTGCTGCTCAAAGTGCAGCTGCCCCTCGCCCTGCCCGCCATCATCGCCGGCGTACGCCTTGTTTGCATCTCCACCGTCGGTATCGCCACCATCGCGGCAACCATCAACGCAGGTGGACTCGGCATGATCCTCTTAAGCGGTCTGCGGAGCATGAACATCGACAAGATCCTCGCCGGCACGATTTGCTGCGCCGCCCTCGCACTCACTCTCGATGGCACGCTCAGGTTTATCGAAGCGCGTAGCCATCTTGTGCATCGGGACAAGCCCGGGGCCGCACGGCGGTAGACGGGTACACTGTGTACACGGCCGCGACGACGCGGCGCACGATGCACCATGGAGGCAAGGCATGACGTCGAACATCGATCGCGAACAGGAGCGCCCAACGGCAACCGGGGCTCCCGGGTCCGTCGAGCCGGCTCGCGATCGGCGTGCCCCCAAGATCGCCGTAGGTGACACCTCGGCCGTCCAGGACCGCAAAGCCGACAGCACCTCCATGAAGCAGGTGCGCACCACGTTCATCTTCCTCGCGTTCCTCGGAATCGCCTACGCCGCCTACCTCGTCTTGAGCGGCCAGCTCGACGACTTCGTCCGTGCACTCATAGGCGTCAACCCCAAATGGATCATCGCGGGCGTCGCCTGCTTTTTGTGCTACTACGTCTTCGGTATCCTCGCATACGCCGCCATCGTCGTGGTCGACCATGATTCTCCCGTGGGCTTTCGAGACCTCATGAGCGTCGAAGCCTCCGGCGTCTTCTTCATGCGCCTCACCCCCGGCGGTGCCGGCGTCATCCCCTCCCAAATCTATCGCCTCACCCGCGCGGGCCTTTCCCTGCCGGATGCCTCGGCGTTGCAATTCGTCCGCTTCACCCTCTATGAGGCGGGCGAGGGCATCTTCGCCGCCATCATGCTGCTGTTCTGCGGTGACTATTTCCTGACGACCTTCGCGGACGTCAAGATTCTCGGACTCGATGTCGTGTGGGTCGGGATCTTCATGTTCGGGTTCAAGTTCGTCCAGGTCGGCGGCGTCCTTCTCCTTTGCCTACTTCCCGGCCCCATCCAAAAGCTCGGCGGCGTCGGCCTCAAGCTGGGTCATGCCCTGCACATCCTCAATGACGAACGCTACGAGCGCTATCTCGACTTCCTCACCACGCAGGTCACTTCCTTCTCCCAGGCGTTCCGCTCCGCCGCATCCAACTGGCACGTGCTCCCGGTCGTCGAGCTCCTCACGCTGCTCCAGCTCGGATGCATGTACGCGCTTCCCTATTTCGTACTTCGCTCATTCGGCCTCGAAGCGGACCTGCTGATCTGCCTCGCCTCGGGCTCGATGGTCGAGCTCCTGGTCAACGCCATCCCGCTACCCGGCGGCGCAGGCGGCGCCGAGGTGGGCTTCACCTATCTATTCGGCGGAATGTTCGGCTGGCATCTATCTGCAGGCCTGGTCATCTGGCGCTCCGTTGAATACCTGCTCCCCGTCGTCATCGCCGCACCGTGCATGGGCATGCGCTCTACGACCGGGGAAAGCATCTACCACCGATGGAACCGCCGCCTCGAGAACACCGTTCACGTCGCTCATGGCGATTGGGGCAGCGTCAAACGCCGTGCGGGAATCGCGTATCGCCCGACCGCATCGCAGCCGGGATCGCCCGAACGCAAAGTCACACGCACGCAAACAGGCGATCTCACGGTGAAGATGTCCAAAAAGCCTCGCCCTGCCGAATCGGCGCGTCGCAACAACGGGGAGACACGATAACCCCAACCATTCCTGGGGTTCGCCGGCTTGAAAGCGCTTCAATTCTCACGCGATATACGTCAACCTTCGGTCTCTTCACGAAGCGCGAACACTTCACACGCAATTTCACCTATTGAAACGCTCCAGAATCGAATTTCCACCGTTCACGGAATACAGGGTGGACAAATCGCGTTAAAATGAATCTGCATGTCAGGTTTGCCCGTTGCGTAGTCGACAGACCGCGAGATGGGCACCAACTACGAAAGAGAGGAGAGGCATGCAGTACTCACAGGAAGTGGAGAACATGTGCCCCGTCGCCAAGGGTGCATACCACGGTCCCGCGCCCATCCCCGAGGAGGGCAAGTGGGTCCAGGCCAAGGAGATCAAGGACATCTCCGGCCTCACGCACGGTGTGGGCTGGTGCGCCCCCCAGCAGGGTGCCTGCAAGCTCACGCTGAACGTCAAGGAGGGCATCATCGAGGAGGCCCTCGTCGAGACCATCGGCTGCTCGGGCATGACCCACTCCGCAGCCATGGCTTCCGAGATCCTTCCCGGTAAGACCATCCTCGAGGCTCTCAACACCGACCTCGTCTGCGACGCCATCAACGTGGCCATGCGTGAGATCTTCCTGCAGATCGTCTACGGCCGCAGCCAGACCGCGTTCTCCGAGGGCGGCCTGCCCGTGGGCGCCTCCCTCGACGACCTCGGCAAGGGCCTTCGCTCCCAGGTCGGCACCATGTTCGGCACCAAGGCCAAGGGCGCTCGCTACCTCGAGCTCGCCCAGGGCTACGTGACCCGCATGGCCCTCAACGCCAACAACGAGATCATCGCGTTCGAGTTCATGAACCTCGGCAAGTTCACCGACGCCCTCAAGGCCGGTAAGACCCCCGAGGAGGCCATCGCCGGCGCCATGGGCCACTACGGTCAGTGGGAGAACGCCGCCAAGTACATCGACCCGCGCACGGACGAGGAGACCCACACGGTCGCCAACGTCTTCCCGGTCCACGAGTAACGAAAGGGAGGGACTATAACCATGGCTGTTACTTTCGAAGGTTACGAGCGCCGCGTTGAGAAGATCAACGCCTGCCTCGCTGAGAACGGCATCGCCTCCCTCGAGGAAGCCGAGCAGATCTGCCTCGACAAGGGCGTGAACGCCCGCGAGATCGTGCACGACACCCAGTCCATCGCGTTCCAGAACGCCGAGTGGGCTTACACCCTGGGCTGCGCGCTGGCCATCAAGAAGGGCGCCAAGAGCGCCTCTGAGGCTGCCGCCATCATCGGTGAGGGCATCCAGGCCTTCACCGTCCCGGGCTCCGTCGCCGAGGACCGCAAGGTCGGTCTGGGCCACGGCAACCTGGGCGCTATGCTCCTGTCCGACGACACCGAGTGCTTCGCGTTCCTCGCCGGTCACGAGTCCTTCGCCGCTGCTGAGGGCGCCATCAAGCTGGCCCTCAACGCCAACAAGGCCCGCAAGACGCCGCTGCGCGTCATCCTGAACGGCCTCGGCAAGGACGCCGCCCAGATCATCGCCCGCATCAACGGCTTCACCTACGTGAAGACCCAGTTCGACTACTTCACGGGCGAGCTCAAGGTCGTCGAGACCATCCCCTACTCCGATGGTCCCCGCGCCGCCGTCAACTGCTACGGCGCCGACGACGTCCGCGAGGGCGTTGCCATCATGTGGCACGAGAACGTGGATATCTCCATCACCGGTAACTCCACCAACCCCACGCGCTTCCAGCACCCCACCGCGGGCACCTACAAGAAGGAGCGCCTCGAGGCCGGCAAGAAGTACTTCTCCGTGGCCTCCGGTGGCGGCACTGGCCGTACCCTGCACCCGGACAACATGGGCGCCGGCCCTGCCTCCTACGGCATGACCGACACCATGGGCCGTATGCACTCCGACGCCCAGTTCGCCGGCTCCTCCTCCGTGCCTGCGCACGTCGACATGATGGGTCTCATCGGCATGGGCAACAATCCCATGGTCGGTGCCACCGTCGCCTGCGCCGTCGCCGTGAACGCCGCTATCAACGAGTAGCATTCACGCCGCGCACATAGACTCGGCATGATAATGGCCGTCACCTTCGGGTGGCGGCCATTTTGCTATCCACGATTCCGCATCACGAGTGGCGAGCTTTTACCAAAATCGATGTTTCACAACACTGGTGATGCGAACTGAAAAAGCCACAGGTGTAAAACGCTACAGCTCCGTGGCGCACTCCCCCGTCGCCATGGCCAAAATACCGCGAATGCCCTGCTCGACCATACTGTCGACATCGATATCCGTATAGAAGGCGATATGCTGCGTCAGGATGACGTTGGGGAACTGGCGTAGATACGCCATGTTGCGATTTGCCAGGATATCGTGCGTGCGGCTCACATGGTAGATGCCGTCTTCCTCTGGGAAGACATCCATGGCAAGGGCGCCGATCTTCTCACTCTCAATGCCCTCGACCAGCGCATCGACATCCATGAGCTCTCCGCGGCTGACATTCACCAGCACCACGCCGTCGCGCATCTTTGCAATCGCCTCGCAGTCGATAATGCCACGCGTGGATTCCATGAGCGGGATATGCACCGTCACAAGATCGCTCTGGGCATACAGCTCGTCGAGTCCCACATAGGTGACATCGCCGCGACCGGCGAGCTCCTCGCTGGGGAACGGATCGTATGCGAGAATCTTGCAGCCGAAGCCTCGCAGATAATCGATAACGGCGCGGCCGATGCGACCCGTCCCCATGACGCCCACGGTGAGGGTGCGCAGCTCGCGACCGCGCAATCCGGCTAGCGAGTAGTCGTTGACCTGCTGTCGCCACATGGCGGGCTTGTAGTTGCGCAGAGCCATGAGCATGAGCATGACGGCAAACTCAGCCACGCCATAAGGCGGATAGGTCGTATTGCACACATGGATGCCAAGCTCCTTGGCCGCATCTATATCGATATGGTTGAAGCCAATGCTGCGCGTTGCAACATACCGAACCCCTCGATCGTGCAGCTCGCGAAGCATGTCCGCATCCAACGGGCTCTTGTTGACGATGACGACTCCCTCAGCACCATCCAGCATGTCCAGCGTCGCGCTCGTAAGCGTGTCCGCGGACCAGGCCACCTCGCAACCGGCGGGCAGCTCGCCAACAACACGGTCGTACGCCGCGCGCTCGTCATCGCGGAGTTCGAAAACCTTGATCTTCATATCGTCCATCCCATCTCCGGGCTTGCTTGCAATGCCAGCACTATACCCGATGCGCAATGGGATGAGCCCCCGCACCACAAAGACAGCGAACGGCCCCTCAGAGCGGTTCTTAGCCCATACATTGCTCGCGCCAGCCACAAGGGACAATCGACCGTTCATGGGCCATTTGAGAGCCTCACTGGGCCATCGGTTGTCTTATAACGGTAAGACCCCTACGCTTTTGACAGAACGTGAGAAGGGACCAACATGCGTGAAGAGACCGCCGTGCTCGTAATCGGCGGCGGCATCGCCGGCATCGTTTCCTCTATTGAGGCGGCGCGAGCGGGCGCGAACGTCACAATCGCCTGTGCCGGCCCACTCTTCGGCGGATCGAGCTTCTATCCAGGCACCTGGGGCTTGGGGCTCATCGGCCCAGCCGATAAAGAAGACGAGGCCGATCTCATCGCAACCATCGAGAATGTCGGCTGCGGCGTCGCCGATCCCGCTCTTGTTGAGACGTTCGTTCACAACATCCGCCCCGCAATCGAGTGGCTTGAACAGGAGCTCGGCGTTCCCCTCAAACGCCCCGCCAGCGCCGAAAGCGCGCGCGAGGTCACGTTCATCCCCTGCTTCGACCATGCGAATCGCCTGTGGCGGGGCATAACGCGCGAGGCTTTCGAGCGCGTCGCGCGTGCCGAGATCGAACGGCTCGGCATCGGGCTCCTAGAGCGCTGCGAGCTCATGGAGATCGCTCGAGATCAACATGGCCCGGTCGTCGGCGCCATCCTGTACGACAGGCGCGAACAAAAGCTTTTCCCCTTCCCCGCCAAATCGGTCATCTTGTGTTCCGGCGGCACGGGAGGACTGTTTGAACGCAGTCTCACCTCACGAGACGTCCTCAGTTCCGCGCACGGCATCGCCCTCGACGCGGGCTGTTCACTCGTGAATATCGAATTCATGCAAATGATGCCCGGGCTCGTCTCGCCCGCCCGTGGAATCGTCTTCAACGAAAAGACCTTCCGTTATGCGGTCTTTGACGACCCCGCCGGTATTTTGCCCGCCGATCGCAAAGGGCTTTACGATTTACTTGAAGCGCGCTCAGGACACGGACCGTTCACGTGCCGTCTCGGTGATGAACTCGTCGACATGGCAATCGACGCCGCTGGAGAAGACGGAATCGCCGTCCACTACAACTTTCCCAAAGACGACGCACCGGAGTTCGTGCAGACGTTCGCGCAATGGATGGAAGACGAGCTTGGAATCACCCCCAACGACGAGCTGCGCGTTGCGATGTACGCGCATGCGGCAAACGGCGGTATCCGTATCGACGCTCATGCCAAGACGAGCGTACCAGGACTTTTTGCATGTGGTGAAGTCACGGGCGGCATGCACGGCGCTGATCGGATCGGAGGACTCTCAAGCGCAAACGGCCTGGTTTTTGGACGGATTGCCGGCAAGGGCGCCGCGCATCACGGCACCGCAACGTCGGCCTGCATCAATGCGGACAGCATTCTCAAAGAGTCACTTGAGCGCATCCAGATGAACGCAGCGCCTTTAGACGACATGGACGCGAGCCGCATCACCAAGGACATGCAGGGGACCATGAGCGCACATGCCATGATTCAACGGACCGAAGAAGGCCTTGCAACGGCACTCGACGATATTGAACGACTGCAGCGCGAAGCACAGTATCACGGAGATTGCCGTGGCTGCGTGATTCCCGCCGATGCCGCACTTGCCCGTGGGATACGCGTCTCCTCGCAGCTCAAGCTCGCCCAGGCGATGCTGCAGGCAATGAGAAGCCGTACCGAGGGCCTCGGATCGCACTATCGCGCCGATTGAGTGCCGTCGAAACCATACGTGTACGTTTTGGGGAAGGTTTTGACTCTCCATCGCCTGTGAATGCGCTTCCCTTCAAAAAATACCTGGGAAAACGTCAACCGTCGTGATGGGCGAAAGCAGATTGAACGGAAAACCTTCCCCAAAACGTACACGTATTGTCGCGAGCTTGATCCTTGGGCGCGACAACATGGCCAAAATCGCATCGAGACTGGCCATACATGCGTCAGGACGTACATTCATGAGCGAAAAGGGACCGATATATAGGAATTGCGATGGATAGCAAAACAGCCTCTTTCGAGGCTGCACAATTCAATGGGTGGGCGATCAGGGATTCGAACCCTGGACCTTGGGATTAAGAGTCCCCTGCTCTAGCCAGCTGAGCTAATCGCCCGTATGTCCAAAGGATGCAATGTGGTGGGCGATCAGGGATTCGAACCCTGGACCTTGGGATTAAGAGTCCCCTGCTCTAGCCAGCTGAGCTAATCGCCCCTTTGCATCTGCCATGTGAAAGGGAATGGGGTGGGTAAAGGGACTCGAACCCTCGACCTACGGGACCACAACCCGTCGCTCTAGCCAACTGAGCTACACCCACCATGTCTGTCACACAGCGAAGAGTATTATGCATTCTTATCAAAAACATTGCAAGGGGTATTTTTGAAAAACTTTTTGATGAGAAAACAAAGCCAAAACCATGACCCCTGGGCCCGATCCAGCTAGGCGCTGCGTCCGTATTCCCTGCGGCGACGCCATCGCACCGCCACGCTCCTTATGAACGTGGCGATGAAAGCCCCGCTGCAATCGATCAGGACATCGGTTACCTGGCCGCAACGCCCCGGAACGAACAGCTGGATCGTCTCATCGATCGACGAGACCAGCACACAAAGAACGCACGCGGCGACAATACCCTCCGATCCAGCGCTGCGCTTGGGGTCGAACGCATGAGACGAAAGCAGGGCAAGGATGAAATACTCCGTAAAGTGGGCCGCTTTGCGAATCAGGAAATTCGTGACCCAGGCAAAGGGAAGTCCCAGCGATTGCAAAAGCCCTTGGACCCACTCCATGACCCCGGCGCTCAAAGAACCGCTGCCCTCTCCAGCAACAAGGGAATTACCCCAAATCACACTGATGAACAGAACGACGAAAACGAGCCCCGGAATGCTCACCCTCTCCTTTATGTCCCGTATAAGCGAGGACACGCGCTACGCCTCCGCCAGCTGACGAGCATCAAGCGACGCCGTGCCGCCCTCGATGACCTTGAGGTACTCATGGGCGACCGCATGGACGCTCTTGGACTCGACCTTGTCGAACTCGTCTTCAATCATCGCGTTGACACGCGTGTGCATCTTTGTTTCATTGCCTCCCTCGGCAAGCGCCGCCATGCGGCCCACGCCAACGCTGACCGTCTGGTCGCTCTGAGGGGTCTTGGGCGTCGTGTCCTCGGCCAGAATGGCGAGCGCGCGGGCCCACATGCCCTCATGGCCCGAGTAATCCGCCATGGGAACCTCAACGTCCTCGACGGTCGCCGCTACGGCAACGGGACGAACGAGTGCGGCGGAGACGGAAGCAGAAGCGGGTTGCATCTTGGGAAGAACGGGGACATAGGACGCGCGCGCAACAGTACCCCCGTAGAGAGACGCAATGGCCTCATCGCGACCGATGACATCCTCGCGCGCGTCGGCCGCCGCAGTTGCGGAACGGGCAGCCGCCTGAGCCGCCGCCTGCTCCGTGCGGTGCAGCTCTTCGAGCGCGATTTGATACATGTCCTTCGAGCGCGTGGGGTCGCAGCTGAACGGGGAATCACCGCTGAACATGGCGTCGATCTCCGCCCAAGCCTCGGCCTCGTCGAGCGCATCGACCGCACGCGAAATGACCGGGACGCCATCTGGAGTGACGGACCTTCCACCCCGATGACCGTGCGGGCGAGAACCAGCACGCGAAACATGCGTGGAAGCAGCCGAACGGGCATCGGCGAACGCGGACTTGAATCGAGCGGCCTCGGCCTGTTCTTCGGCGAGACGCTCCACGCGTGCATCCATAAGGTGCCCGGATATGGCGAGCATACCGACTCCGGCGAGCGAGCCGGCGACAAGCGGCAAGATATCGGAGCGAATCGCCTCGTTGACCCCATCGAACGGCAGGGTCGCGGCATATGCGGCTAACGGCAGCGCCACGCCCAAACCCGCTGAGACGGCAATTGCCCCTTTGCGATACCCCATGCTCTCGACAGCCATGACGCGCTCCTTCGTCACCCTCGCAAACGTGCTCTAAACAACGATGACCGGCGCGGATGCACCGGTTCGCAATCAGTCGGATGGAAAAGATGAAGTGTGGCGCGCGGGGAATGACCCCGACAACGGTTGGTAGTGCGTTTCATCTGCGTTTTCCGTCGCGATCTTCGTTGCATTATAAAGAGAACTCCCAGGTATTTGCAAGTATCAACCGCCGACGGCGACGAATCGGACCATCTGTTGCAAACGGAGACTTTAGGGAACAAGTACCTCGGCATTCCGTCTTATCCGCAAACGGATCGTTTGAGTAAAGGAGCGAGTATGACACGCATCGCCATCGTCACGGGGGCGAGTTCGGGCCTCGGTCGCGAATTCGTCAAGCAGCTGGATGCCGGCGCAGCCGGGAAGCTCGATGAGATTTGGGTCGTTGCCCGCCGAGCTGATCGACTCGAGGCCCTACGCCGCACCTGCGACACGCCCGTGCGCCCCTTCTGCCTGGACCTGACCGACCCCGCCTCGTTCGACGTGATCGACGGGGCCCTCGCCGAGACCCCGACCGCCGAGGTCGCGCTGCTCATCAACAACGCGGGCTTCGGAACGTTTGGGCCGATCGCCGCGCAAAGGCCCGAGGACGGGGCAAACATGGCAAAGCTGCTCATGGTCGCCCCAGTCGAGCTGATCTACCGCACACTCCCCTATTACCGCGCGGGCTCGCGCGTCATCAACGTCGCAAGCGTGGCGGCGTTCCTCCCGCAGCCCAAGCTCGCCGTCTATTCGGCGGCCAAGCGCTTCATCCTCGACCTGTCCCGCTCTCTCAATGCCGAGCTGGGAGAAGCAGGCATCCACGTCACCGCTCTGTGCCCCAAATTCATGCACACCGAATTCCTGGATCAGCCCGGCGATCAGGCAGCTGCGAACGCCATGTGCGCCATCGGATTCGAGCGCGCCGAGGACGTCGCCAAGTCGGCCCTGCGCGCCAGCAACCGCGGAAAGGATCTCTGCATCCCCTCCCTCGATATGAAGGCCTATTACGCAGCGTCGCGCATTCTCCCCTACAAGACAGCATTGGCCGTCGAACGCGCCCTGGAAATCCTCTAAAAGCAGCGCCGCAGCCCAACGCGCGACGAATCGAACAAAAAATCCTCCTTGCCCGCATGCAAACGGCAAGGAGGATTTTCGTTGTGACGGGTTGAGCGGCTATCTCTACAGCGCCTCGGGATGATCGGCGGCCTTCTTAGCCGTGCGAATCAGGAAATCCTGGTTGGAGTTCGTGCCCTTGAGCCCCTTTATGAAGGACGCCGCAGCGCGCTCCGTATTGTTCATGCCGGCGAGGATGCGGCGGATGCCCCACATGAACGGACGCATCTGCTCGTCGACCAGCAGATCCTCGTTGCGCGTACCCGAGGCAACCGGATCGATGGCCGGGAAAATACGGCGATCGGCGAGGTCGCGGTCGAGCTTGAGTTCCATATTGCCAGTGCCCTTGAACTCCTCGAAGATCACTTCGTCCATCTTGGAACCGGTGTCCACGAGCGCAGAGGCCAGAATCGTGAGTGAACCGCCGTTCTCGATATTGCGCGCGGCGCCCAGGAAGCGCTTGGGCGGATACAGAGCGGCAGAATCAACGCCACCGGAGAGAATGCGACCCGATGCAGGCGCGGCGAGATTGTACGCGCGGGCGAGACGGGTGATGGAGTCGAGCACCACCACAACGTCGCCACCAAGCTCGACGATGCGCTTGGCACGCTCGATCACGAGCTCTGAGACGCGCGTATGGTTGTCGGCAGGCATATCGAAGGTCGAAGCCACCACATCGCCCTTGATGGAGCGCTGCATATCGGTGACCTCCTCGGGGCGCTCGTCGACCAGCAGGCAGATGAGATGCACCTCGGGGTTGTTGATAGAGATCGACTGGCAGATCTTCTTCAAGATCGTGGTCTTGCCCGCCTTGGGAGGCGAGACGATCAAGCCACGCTGACCCTTGCCGATGGGACTCACGATGTCGATTGCGCGGCCCGTGATGGAATCCTTGCCATGCTCCATCTTGAGCGGCTCGTTGGGATAGATCGGCGTGAGATCGGCGAACTTGGGGCGGTGCTTGATCTGCTCGGGCTCGAGGCCGTTGACCGAACGGATCTTGGCGAGTCCCGGAAGCTTATCGTTGGCGCGCATCGGGCGCAGCGTACCGGCAACCAAGTCGCCGGCGCGAAGCCCTGCGGCGCGAATCATCTGCGCGGGGACGAACGCGTCGTCGCGACTGGGCATATAGCCGTGTGCGCGAATGTAGCCGAATCCCTGGTTATCCATGTCGAGAATACCCTCGATGTCGCGGAATCCCTCGGCGCGGGCGGCGGCGGCATAGATCATTTCGACCAGGTCGGCCTTTTTGACGCCCGTCGGGTCGAGTTCGAGGGAGCGGGCCTTTTCGCGAAGCTCGGCGACCTTCATGGCCGTGAGCTCCTCGCGCGTGAGCGAGGGCTCGGTCGGAGCAAAGCGGTTGTTGCGCTGCTTGCGATTCTCCTTCTGGCGCTCGCGACGCTCGCGACGGGCATCGGCCTTGGAAGACGGGCCCTCGGCGCGCTCGGTATCGCGGCGATCCTTATGGTTGCGACGGGATTGCTTGCCGGAAGGTTTCTCCTCGGCCTTCACCTCGGCCTTATCCGCAGGCCGGTCGGCCTTATCGGGCGCCTCCTCGCTTTTGGGCTTGGAACCATCCTCATCGGCACCCGACTTGTGAGCGTCTTCACGCACCGCTTTTCTCGCGCGGGAGGCGCGTCCGGGACGGGCGTCCCTCTTGGCCGCGGCCTCTTTCTCAGAGGCCTCCTCGGCAGATGCGGCGGGGGCGGGCTGCGCGGATTCGACGGAAGCGCCCTCGACCCTCTCAGCCTGAATGCCCGGCTCGAGATCGGACTTCTGAGAATCCTTCTCCACGGGCCCATCAGCCTTCGACTCGTCGCGAGCCGCCATCAAGGCAGCCTGCTGAGCCGCCAGGGCAGCAGCAGCGGCCTTCTCGGCCTCAACGTACGCCTTCGGCTTGCGGCCACGACGGTGCGGACGCAGCGCGGGATCGACCAACGGTGTCTCCACCTTGACTTCCTGCGCATCCACAGCCGGCTCGGCGGCGGAAAGCACCTCTGCCGCACGCTCGGCGGCGCGGCGCTGCCTGCGGACGACAGAGGCCTGGCTGATCTGTGCGAGAGCGCGGGCCTGCATGACCTCCGCAGTTGCCGCGGGAGCCTCGGCATCCCCGGCAGCAGCCTTTGGTTTGCGGGTACGGCGCTTAGCCGGCACCTCTACATCCTCAGACTCCGCAACGGCACGCGCCCGACGACGGGGCGCCGCAGGTGCCGCAGCTGAATCCGCCGTCTTACGGGTACGGCGCTTGGGCTTTACCTCAGGCTCCTGAGCAGCCGAAACGACCACAGACTCGGGGGCAACTTCGGTCTGGGCGGCACGGGCCTTGACAGGTGCGCCCGTCTCTCGGGTACCGGGAGCGTCGACCACGGGGGTAGGCGCAACTTCAGGCGCACGATCGTCCCTATTCGGAACCTTCTCGATATTCGCTTCTTCAGACACGCGGTTCTACTTTCTTCTCGCGTTAGTACAAGCACGGCGTCGATACGCGCCGATATATCACTTGTTTGAAAAATGTAGGTAAGAAAAATGAAAGCGCAGGTCGCGCTGGGTTGAATATACCACATTGCAACCGATCGGCATAGAAAAATGCCCGGACGCAAAGGCATCCGGGCATTTTCATTCGATTGGGAACCAGCGCAGACGCCGATTTACATCGTGGTGGGCGCGGAAACACCGATAAGGCTCAGAACCAGCTCGAGCACGGAGCGGACGGCGTCGCAGGCGGCCAGACGTGCGCGGGACAGCTCGGCGTCGACCGGACGGCCCTCGCTCGGCAGAACCTGGCAGGCCTGGTAGAAGCTGTGGAAGCCGGCGGCCAGCTCCTCGGCGAAGTGGGTCAGGCGGAAAGGCGCACGGTCGCGAGCGCAGGAGGCGATGAGGTCCTCGAGCTCGGAGATCTTGCGGGAGAGCGCGAGCTCGGTGGGATCGGTCAGCAGCGCGTAGTCGACGTTCTCGCCGATGGCCTTGGCGGCCACGGCGTCCATGCCCATCTCAGCGGCCTCCTCCGGCGTGACGCCGGCGGCCTTGCGCAGGATGGAGCAAATGCGGGCGTGCGCGTACTGGACGTAGTACACGGGGTTGTTCTGGCTCTTCTCCTTGACGGCCTCGATATCGAAATCGATGGCCTGGTTGGAAGAGCGGGAGATCAGGGTGTAACGAGTGGCGTCGGCACCGACCTCGTCAACGAGCTCCTGGAAGGTGACCATGGTGCCCTTGCGCTTAGACATGCGAATCGGCTTGCCGTTGCGGAGCAGGTTCACGAACTGGCCGAGCAGAACCTCGAACTGGCCGGGGTAACCCAGGGCATCGCAAACGCAGCGCACGCGGTTGATGTAACCGTGGTGGTCGCAACCCCAGATGTCGATGACATGGTCAACGCGCTGGAACTTATCCCAGTGATAGGCAACGTCGGAGGCGAAGTAGGTGTACTCACCATTGGCCTTCACCAGAACACGGTCCTTGTCGTCGCCCAGATCGGTGGAACGGAACCACAGGGCGCCGTCCTTGTTGTAGAGATAGCCCATCTCGTCGAGCTTGGCAAAGGCGCGGTCGACGGCGGAGGTGCCGGCGTGCTCGCCCTCGGTGTCCTTGATGTAGACGGTGCGCTCGGAGAACCACTTGTCAAAGTCGCAGCGGACGTCGTGGCACAGCTGACGCATGTTCTCGACCATCTTGGCGTAGCCCTCCTCACGGAAGTAGAGCATGCGCTCCTCGTCCGTGACGTGGGCCCACTTGTCGCCGTCCTTCTTATAGAAGGCAGCGGCCTCGTCGATGATGTAGGTGCCGCCGTAAGCGTTGCCACCCAGGCCCTCGGTGAAGGCGTCCATGTAGGGATGGGAATCCAGGCGCTCGTCGGCCTCATCCTGAACGAAGTTGTCGCGGTCCTGAGCCAGGAAGTCGCGAGCGCCGTCGATATCGAGGCCCTCCTTCTCCATGATCTCGATGAGCTGCATGTAGCGGTAAGAGATGGAGTTGCCGAACACGTCCATCTGAGAACCGTGGTCGTTGATGTAGAACTCGCGTTGGATGTCATAGCCGGCGTGGCTCATGACGCGGCAGAGGGAGTCGCCGAGCGCAGCCCAACGGCCGTGGCCGACGTGCATCGGACCGACGGGGTTGGCGGAAACGAACTCGACCTGGGTCTTCAGGCCCTGGCCGACGTTGGACTTGGCAAAGTCCATGCCCTCCTTGCGAGCGACGTCCAGGATGGCGTTGTTGGCGGCGGCGTTCAGGTAGAAGTTGATGAAGCCGGGGCCGGCGACCTCGACCTTGGCGATCTCGGCGCTCTCGGGCATGTGGGCCACGATGGCGTCGGCGATCTTCTTGGGTGCGCAGTGGGCCAGCTTGGCGGACTTCATCGCGCAAGTGGAGGTCCACTCACCGTGAGAAGTGTCAGCCGGTCGCTCCATGCCACAATCCTCGAGCTCGAACGCGGGCAGGTCGCCAGCCTCCTGAGCGGCGGCGAGGGCAGTGCGCACCAACTCTTCAATCTTCTCCGGCATAGAGGTCCTCCTCATCCTATGGCCCTGAAATGTCCTTCTCGCAGGGCTCACGTACAGACGCACTGTACTCTAGCACAGTGCAGCAGCTTAGGGGCGTGAAATCCCCGAAAACATGCGATAGCCCGCTTTTTCCGAGTTCAAATCTACAGGAAAACGCATAGAAAGATACGGAATTTAAATTGCGAGAATAGCTCATTCAGGCATTTTTCCAATACCGTATGCATCATTATTCACGTCCTGCAATGAGTCCTCTGTAGGTTTTCCCATATAAACATGGTATTATTGTTGCTACTGAGCGTATCGCGTATTCATTTGGAGGAAGCATGTTTGAAATCGGACAGCACGTTATTCATCCCGGCCAAGGAGTCTGCACGGTCACCGGATTCACCGAGGACGTCGCGCACCCCATGATTTTGCTCCGCGCCAAATCCGGCCATGCGGAAACCCACCTCATGTATCCCCTTGCCCAGCAGAGCCGCCTCCATGCAATCATCTCGCGCGAGGACGCCGAAGACCTCATCGACTCCTACGCCGACCTGACGGTCGATTCATTTACCGAACGCAACAGCGCACTCGAGGAAACGCATTTCAAGCAACAGCTCAAACTCGGAGCCCCCGAGACGGTGCGTGTTGCAAAGACCATGCGTCACCGCATCGCAGAAGCGGAAGCCCATGGAAAGAAACCGAGCAGCTACTATTCCCGCATGCTCAAGGAGGCGCGCCGCCGCACGCTCGAAGAGTTCTCCGTCGCCCTCGGAGCCGACGAAGACGCTGTAGAAGAGCGATTCAAGGCAGCCATCATCCAAGCGGGCGAAATCCCGACACTCAACTAATCGACGCCCCGCCTCAATTTAGGGACAGTCCCCAAATTGAGGCGCGGAATCGAGGTGCAGCACAACGGTAAGGCCCGCACTCCATCGTGCTATAGTGTGGTGTAGCAAGCCTCCCCCTTCACCGGATGGGGGAATCAAGGTGTCCGACCCCCGACCGTAGGTACGGTGCGCACGCGCGCCATAAGGCGGGGGTCTCGGGCACCTTTTTTGCAATCGCAGCCGTTATCTAGGAGGAACCATGGCACAGCTCAACGCCGGCATGACCCGCGAGGCAGCATTCGCCCTGCTCAGCGAGCACAACAAGGATCCGTTCCACATCGAGCACGCAGAGACGGTCGAGCAGACGATGCGCTACTTCGCGCGTGAATACGACCCCGAGAACGAGGAGTTCTGGGGCATCGTCGGCCTGCTGCACGACCTCGACTGGGAAGAGCACGACGACGACCCGATGAACCACACCATCTATGCGGCGAAAGACATCGAGGCCGCTGGTGGTTCCGCCGAGCTCATCCGCGCCATCCAGACGCACACGAGCGATTTCAACGCCGAGCTTCCCAAGCCGGAGCTGATGATGGAGAAGATTCTGTTCGCCACCGAGGAGCTCACGGGTCTCATCGGCGCAGCCGTGGTGATGCGCCCCTCCAAGAGCGTCATGGACTTCAACGTGAAGTCCCTCAAGAAGAAGTTCAAGGACAAGCGCTTCGCCGCCGGCGTTTCGCGCGATGTCATCCGCTCCGGCGCCGAGATGCTCGGCTGGGAGCTCGATGAACTGTTCGCGCGCACCATCGAGGCCATGCAGTCCTTCGCCCCCGATCGCGACACGTTCACCTCAAATTAGGGACAGTCCCTAATTTGAGGTTCTGACATCTAAATCCACCTCAAATTAAGGACTTCCCTAATTTGAGGCATGTGTAAACAAGCCAAAAACGAAACAGGAGATGCCACATGCCGAGAACCTCACGAAAACGATCGGAAACCGGCTTTTACCACGTGATCCTGAGAGGAAACGGCAAGCAAAACCTGTTTGAAACCGATAAGGACCGGGCGGCATTCATGGAGGCCGCCCGGTCCTCTTTTTCACGCGACAGCGTCACGCTCATCGCATGGTGCCTTATGGACAATCATGTGCACCTCATCATCGACGACCCGCTCGACCGCATAAGCACAGCCATCCAACGCGTAACCTCGACGTATGCAATGTACTTCAACCACACATTCGGACACTCAGGCCACGTGTTCGAAGGGCGCTACGGAAGCGTTCCCATTATTGATGACGAGCAGCTGCTTGCAGCGGTGAAATACGTCCACAACAACCCTCTCAAAGGCATGGGGATCACGCCTGATCGCTACCCGTGGTGCAGCTATTCAGAGTATGCATCCGGCGTATCAAGATTCGCAGATATCGACACGCTTCTCGAGCTACTTGGTGGGACCCAGGCGTTTGTGATGTTCTCCATCAACGACAACGTCACCGGATATCGACCAGGCTTCAAAAAGTATGCCGACGAAGACGAGAGGGCCACGCTCGCCCAGCAAGTATTCGAGTCCTTCGGATGCACGGCAACGGGCGTCAAAGAGCTACCGAAGAAAACAAGAAACCAAGTGCTCAAGGCCTTGTGCGAATGCGGGCTAACGGTCAAACACGTTCAGAGACTCACAGGCATTGGAGAGTGGACGATCAGAAACGCAGCCGGCCGCATCAATAAACGCTGAACGACCCACAAACCTCAATTTAGGGACTGTCCCTAAATTGAGGTTGCACGGATGTAACAATTCAATAGTTCGCGCCGTGTATAGGGTGAGGAGGTGGAAGGTATGAAACAAAACCCACCGCATACCGTCGAGGCACTCCAATCCGAAGCTTTCATGGAGCACGCCATCGAGCACCATCGCGGAGCAGTCCTGAGACTCGCGCTCGCGCGGACGCGCAACGCGGCAGATGCCCAAGATGTCGCACAGGACGTGTTCATCAAGCTGCTGCGAAGCGCCACGAGGTTCCACGACGACGATCATCTGCGCGCCTGGTTGCTGCGCGCCACACATGATTCGTGCGTCGACCTGCACCGCCAGGCCTGGCGCCGACGTGTGGAGACACGCGAGGACATGGTCGCCGTAACGGACCGAGAGACATGGGACCCGGCCATCGAGGAGGTCGTCAACCATCCAGTATGGACGGCCATGGAGCGCCTTCCCGACAAGCTTCGGTGCGCGCTGCACCTTTACTACGTCGAGGGATACGGCATCGCCGAGGTTGCGGACATCTTGGGGTGCACGGAGGCGGCAGCCCGCACGCGCCTGCATCGCGGACGCAAGAAGCTGACCGCCGAACTCGCGCGGCTTGAAGCAGCAGGGTCTGCACCCGCCTCTACGCGCAGCACACACGCGGACCCGAACGACCCGACCGACCCCGCAATGCAGCCGACCACATATTAGAAAGGAGCCCCGTCGTGACACAGAACCTTATGGACGACTACGTCCGCACCATGAAAAGTGTCGGTAGCGACGACGTCTCGCGCGAACACATCAAGCGCGCCGTCGACTGCGAGCGCGCTCGCAGCGCATCCGCCCCAGCCGCTTCTGGGCGCACCGCCGTGTCCGCACGGAGCATGTCGGCATCCGGACGCGCGCGCCATCGTGGCCTGCGCATCGCCGCAGTTGCCGCATGCACGGTGCTGCTCGCGCTCGGTGCCGGCATCGCGCTCCCCCGTCTGACGGGCGGCGGCTCTCCCGCAGCCCCCGTAGCGGGCATGCAGGGGTTCGTCCTTGCGGCATACGCCGACGGAAGCGCGGTCGACGGCGGCAAGAACGCCGTCGTGACCTCGACAGATATCTTCAAGAGCTCAGGTGGCTGGAGCGAGGGCGACGATGACATCTTCGAAACGGCATACACCATCGACCCCAGCGTCCTCGGCAACGACGTAGTCTCGGTCGAGTACCGCTCAACCAACGAGAACGTGCTGCTCGAAGGCATGCGCGACCGCAGGAAGGTGCTGCCCGGCGAGAGTCCGGGAACCGAGTACCTCTCGTCGATCACCGTGGGTGGCCCGAACGCAACGCTGCCGGACCTTTACCAGCTCGACCTGCGCGTTGCCATTCCGGCGACAGATGCCATCAAAGAGGCAGACGAAGCATATAATGAGCTCGGAAATGCAGGCATATACGATGAAGAGCTAAGTGACCGACTAAGCCTCGAGGTCCAGCGCGCCTGCGCCGAGGAGCTCGCGTCCGGAACACTCGAAATCACCGCAACCTTCGCTGACGGAAGCACGCAGACCCACGTCTACCGCATCGCGCCCGTCGAGAATTTTGAGGAACTCTGGTGGAAGGACAACGCGGCATTCAAGGCAGCGCTCGACGATGAGAGCGTCGACTACGAGCCCCTACAGCTCTTCACCCTGCAGCAGATCGAATAACGCTCAAGTCAACCAAAACCTCAATTTAGGGACTGTCCCTAAATTGAGGTTACGGGCGCACCTGCCCCGTGCCTCGAAGCTCGTACTTGTACGTCGTGAGCGCCTCAGCGGCAAACGGACCACGAGCGTGCAGCTTCTGAGTCGAGATGCCAATCTCGGCGCCCAAGCCAAACTCGCCGCCATCGGTAAAGCGCGTGCTCGCATTCGCGTACACGGCGGCGGCATCAACCTCACGCAAGAAACGCTCGCAAGCCTCCTCGTCCTCGGCGACAATCGCCTCGGAGTGGCCCGTGCCGTAGCGGTTCACATGCTCGATCGCCTCGTCGATACCGCTCACGACCTTCACGCTGATCTCAAGTGCGAGATACTCGCGTCCCCAGTCTTCTTCCATCGCGTCGACGAACTCGCCGGCAAAGGCGACGCCGCGAACGCGTTCATCTCCGTGGATCACCACGCCGGCGGATCCAAGCTCGGAGAGCGCCTCGGGCAGGAAGGCATCGGCGATCGACTCGTCCACAAGCAGGGACTCGCACGCATTGCACACGCCCACGCGCTGGGTCTTGGCGTTCATGATAATTGCGCGAGCCTTGGCAAAATCGGCGCTCTTATGAACGTAGATGTGACAGTTGCCCGTGCCCGTCTCGATAACCGGCACCAGGCTCTCGCGAACGCAGCGCTGGATGAGACCGGCACCACCGCGCGGAATCAGAACATCAACCACGCCGCGCAATGCCATGAGCGCCCCCGTTGCAGCGCGATCGGTCGTCTCGATGATGGAAACCGCCGCCCGGTCGAATCCACTCGCCTCGACGGCATCCGCCAAGATGCGGGCAATTGCGACACAGCTGTTCTGAGCGATGGAACCTCCGCGCAAAATGCAGGCGTTGCCCGTGCGAATGCAAATGCCGGCGGCGTCGGCGGTCACGTTGGGACGTGCCTCGTACACCATCGCGACAAGCCCCAAAGGCACGCTCACGCGCCTCAGATGAACACCCTCGCTGATGTCGCGCTCATCGAGCACACGCCCCACGGGGTCGGGCAAATCGGCGAGCCTATCGAGGCCTGCGGCCATGCCCTCGACGCGCTCCGGCGTGAGCAGCAAGCGGTCGAGCAGGCCCTCGGATGTACCCGCGGCGCGAGCGGCATCCATATCGATGGCGTTCGCCTCGAGAACCTCGTCGGCACGCTGGCGAAGTGCGGCGGCCATGGCGCGCACCGCGGCACAGCGCGCCTCGTCGGAGGCAAATCCCAATGAGCGCGAGGCTGCCTTTGCCTCGCGGGCGAGATCTTCAACATATACGGCGATATCGTTCATGGCGAACTCCTCACATGTGTAAAATGCACCCGACCCCAATTGCACATCGGGCAGGCCGCGGCGCTACGCGAATACGATCAGGTTGTCGCGATGGATGGCGGGCTTATCAGCGAGCGCGACGAGCAGACGATTGCCGGCGATGTCCTCCTGACGACGGCCCGCGGCGAGCTCGAGCACGTCCCGGTCGGCTTCGGCGATACCGCGGGCAAGCACGAACCCATCCGCATCGCGAACGTCCAAGATATCACCTGCAGAAAAATCACCATCGACGGCCTTGATGCCGACCGGCAGCAGCGATCCGCCGCCATCGACCAGGGCCCTTGCGGCGCCGGCATCGACTGTCACCGTACCGTGAGCCGAATCGCCCAGCGCAATCCACAGCTTACGAGGCGCGATCTCCAAACGGCCCGCAGGCGGCACGAACCGCGTGCCCACCTGCTCGCCCATGGCAAGACGCACCAGCGGGCGCTCCTCGGCACCCGAGCAGATGACGCTCTCAATGCCAGCCGTCATGAGGATGCGACAACTGCGGATCTTGGTGATCATGCCGCCCGTGCCAACCGAGGTGGTGGAGTCGCCGGCGGAACCGATGATCGCGGCATCGATCTTGTCCACGCGCGGGATGAACTCGGCGTTCGAATCGAGCGAGGGGTTGGCCGTGTACAGACCGTCAATGTCGGAGAGCGTCACGCACAGATCAGCGGATACCAGGCAGCTCACAAGGGCGGCGAGCGTGTCGTTATCGCCGAACTTGATCTCGTCGACGGCGGTGGTGTCGTTCTCGTTCACCACGGGTACCACGCCCAGCTCGAGCAGGCGCGTGAGTGCATCGCGGGCGTGCAGATAGGAGGAGCGGCGAGCGGTATCGCTACGCGTGAGCAGCACCAGCGACGTCAGCATGTCTACGGCGCGAAACTCCTCGTCATACACGGCGGACAGCACGCACTGCCCCACCGAAGCGCAAGCCTGCAGGCTCGGCATGTCGGTCGGGCGCTTATCGAATCCCAGCAAGGGGGCGCCACAAGCGATCGCGCCCGAGCTCACCACCACGAGGTCCCAGCCGGCATCACGCAGATCGCGAGCCTGCGATGCGAGGGACGCTATGAAATCACGGCGAAGCTCACCCGCCTCTACCAACGTGGAGGAGCCAATCTTCACCACCATGGTCTTGCGTTCGTTCATCATTTCGCCTTCCAAGGAAGTACGGAGGACGTGGCGGCCATGCGCTCGCGCACGAGGCCGTCGCGCAGGGCGGCGAGCCCGCGCTCCATGCCCACCACGTAGGATTGCGGATACAAAAAGCGCTTGTACGCGTCATCAAGCGAAGCGAGAGATGCGGCGCAACGGGCGCGGGCGAGCTCGATGTTCTCGCGCGGGGCGACCGCGGAGCCCTCACGCACGACCGGCTCCAGCAACTCTCGGAAACTGAATCCCGACACATCGGTCACCAACGCCGCGTCGTTCACCGCCACGAGCGTGTGACCGAACGCCCCATCGCCAGGCTGAGAGGACTCGTCCCAAATCATGTCGCACACGGGGCTTCCCGCACGATCCACGTAGCGACGCACTTGCTGAACACCAGGAATCGTGCGCTTGTAGGGCTGCTCGGAGAACTTCATGACGGGCGTCCAGGCTTCCGAGGCACTATCGCGACGCGCCGAGAGCTTGTACACACACCCGAGCGCAGGCTGGTCGTAGCAGGTGGCCAACTTGGTGCCCACACCGAATGCATCGACCGGAGCGCCCTGGCCCAACAGGGAGCTGATCGTATGCTCGTCGAGATCGTTCGACACGACGATCTTCACGTAGTCGAGACCCTCCTCATCGAAGCGACGGCGCGCGTAGGCGGAGAGCTTCGCCAGGTCGCCCGAATCGATGCGGATGCCGGAGAGGCGCTCGCCGGAGGCCTCCATCTCGCGCGCCACGGCTATGGCGTTCTCAACGCCCTCGCGCACGTCATAGGTGTCGACGAGCAGCGTGCAGTTCTTGGGGGAGCTCTTCGCGAACGCGCGGAAGGCCTCGAGCTCCGTCGGGAAGCTCAGGACCCAACTGTGCGCATGCGTTCCCGAAACGGGGATGCCGTAGCGACGCCCCGCAAGGACGTTCGAGGTCGAAGCGCATCCCGCAACGTAGCTCGCGCGCGCGACCGCGACGCCGCCATCGGGACCCTGGGCCCGGCGCAAGCCGAACTCCGCAACCGGACGGCCCTGCGCCGCCTGCACCACCCGCGCGGTCTTGGTGGCCACGAGCGTCTGGAAGCCGATGATGTTGAGCAGCGCCGTCTCCAAAAGCTGGCAATCGAGCATGGGGCCCGTCACGCGAACCATCGGCTCGCGTGCGAACACCAACTCGCCCTCGGGAATCGCGTCGATATCCACCCGAGGACGGAAGTCGGCAAGGAATCGCAGGAATCCCGATTTGAACAGCAAGCCGCCGCCAGGCGCCTTGAGCTCGGAGAGGTAGGCGATGTCCTCCTCGGTGAACCGGAAGTTTTCAACGAACTCCCCGAGTTCGGCGGTACCGCACATGACCGCATAGGAGTTGCCGAACGGCGCCTCCCGGAAGAACGCCGTGAAGCATCCCTGCTCCTCGGTCTTATCGTTCTCCCACAGCCCTTGGGCCATAGTCAACTCATATAAGTCGGTGTTCATAGACGCGTCGGTTGGACGCGTGACATCGGTCAAAGCCACGAGAAGGCCCCTTTCCGAAATGACGTGCGCCGCGCCGAGATTCGCACGCGACGCGGCAGAACCGGAAGCATCGACACGGCTAGCGCGTGGCGGTGTAGATGATGAAAGCGACCACGGCGACGAGGGCGACGGCGATGATGATCTTCTGCGCGACGGGCATGGTTGGAATGCCATCGCCATCCACGGTGCTGGAGGTCACCATGCGCTCGCCGAAGGTCTTCTCCTTGGGACTGGACGTGGGCGCGGGTTGAGGCGCCGGACGAGACGAAGCATCCTTGGCCGCGGGCGCCTTCCTAGCCGCGCGCTGCTCGGCGGCGCGCTCAGCCAAGATCTCGGCATCGACGCGCTCCTGCTCTGCACGCAGGGCCTCAAGCTCCTCGCGCTCCACGCGAGCGCGCTCCTCCTCAGCGCGGCGCGCCTTCTCGGCGCGCAGGGCCTCGAGCTCCTCGCGCTCCTCGTCCGTCAGCGGCGTGGCAGTTTGGTCGGCCATAGCGGATTCCTCCTGATATCAAGGGCAGGCGACCGCGCCGCGCACCCCTCATGCATGTATGGATGGGTTGCAGTATACCCGTTCACACCCCTAGCCTGCAGACGCCGAGCGCAGCACACCCGTGGTGTCGAACGCGGGTGTGAAGCTCTCGTCCACCGCGCCGCCCTCCTGCCAGAACATCTGCGTGAACCCCACATCATCGGCATGGTCGAGCACGAACTCGTATTCGTCTTCCGTAACCGCGCGAGAAAGCTCCCCACCCGATTCGCGCATCCGCTCATTCGGCGTGTACTGGTTCATAACGGAAATCGGCACGTCGCCGGCCACATCCCAAATACGATCGAGCACGCGGCACGAATCATCCGCGTGACCGGGAAGCACCAAGTGGCGCACGATCACCCCGCGCTGCATCATGCCGTCCGCATCTACAAGCTCTCCCCCGCGGGCGGCCACCGCGGCGCACATGCGAGATAGGGCACGCGCCGCCGTCTCGGGATAATCGACGACATGGGACAGTGCGCGGCCCAAGTCGGCGTCGGCGTATTTGTAGTCCACGAGCCAGACGTCGACCAAGTCGGCAAGCTCGGCGATGGCCTCCTCGCGCTCGTAGCCGCTCGTGTTGTAGACGATGGGAATCGACAGGCCCCTTCGGCGCGCCTCGCCGAGCGCCGTGGGCAGGAGGTGAGCGTAATGCGTCGCGGTGACGAGGTTGATGTTGTGCGCCCCCTGCTCCTGGAGCTCGAGCATGATCTCGACCAAGCGTCCGGGCGCGACTTCGATGCCAAATCCGCCTGTCGAAATCTCATGGTTCTGGCAGTACACACATTTGAGAGGGCAGGCGGAAAAGAAGATCGTGCCCGACCCGCGCTCGCCGGAAATGGGCGGCTCCTCCCAATAATGCAGTGCCGCACGGGCAATCTTGAGAGAGTCGTCCGCCCCGCACACGCCACGCGCGCCTGCCGCGCGATTCACCCCGCAGCGACGCGGGCAAAGCTCGCAATGACTAAGCGAGGCAGTTTCGAGCAGGTTCGTCATGGCGTGCGTCCTTCCCATGTGTAATTTGGGGACGGGTGCGTTTTACACATGGCGCAACGTCGCACCGTGCATCCAAATACAACTGAAGCGACCAACAGTGGGCGCATTCAACCGATATGAAAAAGGCCCCGTTACCGGAGCCTAATCAAAATCCTGTGGTGGAGACGAAGGGGATCGAACCCTCGACCTCCTCGATGCGACCGAGGCGCTCTCCCAGCTGAGCTACGTCCCCAGGACAAGTGAATATTTTAGCAACCATGCGCGCGGTGTCAACGGCAAAATGGCGATGAATTTCTCATCGAAACGCGAGCGCGGCGCAGGCACCGCATCGCGCCAGACCGCGCACGTTGGCGCGATACAAGAAAACCGCCCCCCACTTCACGAAAATGAACCCACCTCTGCAAGGTGGGTGCCCTCATCGCTCGGTTCCAGCTTCCTTAACAACGAAGGATTCCTGTACTGCGCTCGACTTCTCGGGCTCCCTAAATAAACGCGACGGTTCACCCAGTTGCTCCGCGGGGGGCGGAACACCTTCATCATAGGGCATGCGATTTGCGATACTAGTCTTGACTTCGAAAAAGTGTTGTCGGACGATGGTGAAGAGCCGCGCGTAATGCGGCTTTCTTTATGTATAACGACGAGGAATTCGCAGGTGACCCGCACGTTCGCACGCATGGCCTGCGATACTGGAAATGACTGGGCCGCACACCGCGGCAGGCAGTCTCCAACGATCATACGTCCCCAATTGAACAGGCACGGGAGGCGCCATGAGGCTCACCATCGACACCATGACATACGGACCGGACGGCCTCGCCCGAACAGACGAGGGCAAAGCCGTTTTCGTCTCCGGTGGCCTGATCGGCGATACCGTCGAGGCCCGTATCACCGATGATGGGCCTTCCTTCTCGCGTGCGGTGGTCGAAGAAGTTTTGGAGCCCTCCGCCGATCGCGTACAAGCGCCTTGCCCCTTCATCGGCATCTGCGGCGGCTGCCCCTGGGGCGGCCTCTCGCATGAGTCCCAACTCGCAGCCAAAGAGGAGAACCTGCGCAGCGCCCTCACACGCATCGGCAAGTTCTCCCCCGAGGAGGTCGCCGAGCTCATGCGCCCCGTTCGTCACACCAAGGAGCCCTGGGGGTATCGCAATAAAGTCGAGCTAGCACCGGTGCACGAGGGCGGTAAGTTCCGTCTCGGCATGCACGGGCGCGATGCCAGCCAGGTCATCAAAGTCGATTCTTGCCCGCTGTTCGACAAAAAACACGCCAAGGCCATCAAGGCCGTGACGGGCGCACTCGGCTTCCTCGGCAACTCGCGCGACCTTGAGCTCGAGCGCGTCGGCATCCGCTCGAGTCGCCGCACCGGCGCTCTCGAGATAGCGCTGTGGACCCCCACGGGAGCCTTTCCGCGCGCCCAGGTCTCACGGGTGCTGAGCGACGCCGTACGCGCAACGAGCGTGGTGCGCGTCATGTCCAAGGGCGAAAAGCGAGCTCGCCGCGTCGCTGGCGTCGAAGCCCTTGCGGGTGAGGGCTCCTGGACCGAGAAGATCGGTGAGGAGAACATGCGCCTGTCCGCCCCGTCGTTCTTCCAGGTGAACACCAAAGCCGCCGAGATACTCATCGACCTCGTCATGGAGGCGCTCGACCCTCAACCCGACGAGTTCGGCATCGACCTGTATTGTGGCGCCGGCACCTTCACGTTACCGCTCGCGCGCCGCTGCGACTTCGTGAGTGCCGTCGAGTCCTACGGACCGGCCGTGCGCGACCTGCGCCGCAACCTCGATATCGCCAACCTCACCAACGTCGACGTGATCGGCGGAGACGCCGTGCGCGAGTTCCCCGATGAGGACGCCGATGTGCTCGTGGTGGACCCGCCGCGCGCGGGCCTGGCGCCCGAGGCCATCGATCTCATCGCGTCGACGAGCGCACGCGATGTGGCCTACGTCTCCTGCGATCCCGCCACCCTCGCCCGCGACCTGCGCCGCTTTGTGGAGGAGGGCACATTCCGCCCCGTTTGGGCCACTCCCGTCGACTTGTTCCCACAGACCTTCCACTGCGAGACGGTCGTCAGGCTCACCCGCGCGTAAAGCGGCTGATACTCACAAGGACGAATCGGGTATAACTCCGGCATCGCTGCATCCAAATGAGAGGATTTGCCATGTCCGGAGTTGCCGTACTTGCCGCCGATGGTTTTGAGACCATCGAATGCCTGACCGTCGTCGATGTCCTGCGTCGCGGCGGCATCCATACCGCCCTCGTCTCGATCATGGATACGCGCGACGTCGTGACCTCCCAGCAGATCCCCGTCACATGCGACGTCACGTTCGACGAGGTCGATTTCTCCGAATACGACTACGTCGTGCTACCCGGCGGCCTGCCCGGCGCCACCAACCTTCGCGCCGACGAGCGCGTCTGTGAGCTGGTGCGCGAGTTCGCCGCCACCAAGCACGTCGCCGCCATTTGCGCCGCACCCTTCATCCTGGCGGAACTCGGCGTACTCGAGGGTCACAAGGCCACGTGCTTCCCCGGCTTCGAGGCTGCCTTCCCCGCGGGCTCCTTCGCGGGGGACCGCACCGTGGTGGTCGACGGCAACGTGATCACCGCCTCCGGCATGGGCCAGGCGCTGCCCTTCGCCCTCGCTATCCTGAATGACATCGCCGGCGAGGTCGCCGTCCAAAAGGTGAAGGACGGTATCCAGCTGTGATCCTCGCCTCCCAATCGCCTCGCCGCATCGAGTTGATGCGTGAAGCGGGTTTCGACGCCCGCGTCATACCCGCAAACATCGATGAGACCGCTCTGCCAGACGAGAGCCCGTTCGACCTGGTCGAGCGCCTGGCCCGCGCCAAGGCCGCGGCAGTGGCAAAAGAACATGCCGAGGAAGGCGAACCGGTCGTGGCAGCCGACACCATCGTCGCCCTCGCCGGAGAGCCGCTCGGTAAACCGACAGACGAAACCGATGCGCGCCGTATGCTCCACGCCCTCTCGGGCAAAACACACCAAGTCGCCACCGGGGTCTGCATCGTGCGCGACGGGAGCGTCGAATCCTTCGTCGACATAACCGACGTCACGTTTTATGAGCTCTCGCACGACGAGATCGACGCGTACGTTGCAACAGGCGAGCCTATGGACAAGGCCGGCGCCTACGGCATCCAAGGCCAACACGGCCGCATGCTCGTCGAGAAGATCGACGGCGACTTCTACAACGTCGTCGGCCTCCCCATCGCCAAGGTCGTCCGCGCGCTGTCACGAACCTAACGCGCGCCCTGCGGCGGGCATACAAGACCCGCTGCTCGGACAGTCCTGCTCGCACGGAGAGCCCACTGGGCTCTCCGGCTCGTGCGGAACTCGCCACGGGCCTTGTATGCCCGCCGCAGGGCGCTCAGGCAGCATCATGTATCGTAAGCCTCAGCAAATGGATAGGAGACACCATGTCCACGCTCTCCCCCATCTCAATCACCGAGATTCCCAGATTCAAGTTCGGGCACTTCACGGACCGCGCGGGCGGAACGGGATGCACGGCGATCGTCGCGCCCGAGGGCGCCGTCGGCGGCGTCGACGTGCGTGGGGCGGCGCCGGCATCGCGTGAAACGGACCTGCTCAAACCAGAGAACACCGTTGAGGAGGTACACGCTGTCGTATTGAGCGGCGGATCGGCCTTCGGTCTCGATGCCGCCTCGGGCGCCGCCAACGAACTCGAAAAGCATGGCATCGGCCTCGACGTGGGCTGCGGACGCGTACCCATCGTATGTTCGAGCTGCCTGTTCGACCTTGCATTCGGCAGCTCGCAGGCACGACCCACGAGCTTCGACGGGGCCATGGCAGTCCGCGAGGCGCTCATCACGCCCAAAAGCCTCCCACTCGCCGAGGGGTGCGTGGGCGCTGGCACCGGAGCCACCGTTGGCAAGCTCGGCGGACCCGAGCGCTGCATGAAGTCGGGACTCGGCGCACGCGCCTTCCAGCTTGGCAGCCTGCAGGTGGGCGCGGTGTCTGCCGTGAACGCCGTGGGCAACGTAGTCGACCCCGCCACCCTCCAGCCGATTGCCGGCATGCGCGCCACCGCTGACGGACTCGAGATCGTCGACATGGAAGAGGCGATGCTCGCCATGGGCGAGCAGGTCACCATGCCGCTCGACCGCACGAACACCACCATTTCCTGCATCGTCACCAATGCCTGCCTCACCAAAGCGCAGGCAACCAAAGTCGCCCAGATGGCAGCCGACGCCTATGCACACGCCATCCGCCCCACGCACACGACCAACGACGGCGACACCATCTATGTTCTCGCAAACGGCTCGCTCGGTGCAGATGCATCCGCGCGCATCCCGCTCGACCTAATCGGGCTCGTCGCCACACGCGCGCTTGAGGCGGCCATCGTCGCCGGGTGCACCGAGGCGACAGCCCTGCACGGGCTCCCCGCCCATCGCGACATCGCGGCCCCGTAATCCACAATCGGGCCCTCATCAGGCCCATCCAAACCGTTCGCGGACAACGCCCCGCCCCTCACCGGACATCCGGCAGGACACGGGGCGTTGCTCTATGCTGATAACATCTTTGACCATCACGAGATTCAAGGCTCCAACGATGTCCGATTCAACTCCAAATCCCACCGTTCAAGACGCGCCGCGCAAGCACGGCATCAGCCTCATGGGGCTCATCGCGCTCGTCATCAGCTCGGCAATCGGCTCGGGCGTGTTCGCGCTCTCCACGGATGTCTCGGCCGCCGCGGCTCCCGGACCCGCGCTCATTGCCTGGCTCATCACCGGAATCGGCTTCATGGGCCTCGCCACCACCTTTGGACGCCTCTCCATCGTCAAACCCGAGCTCGACGGTATCGTGGCTTACGCCCATGCGGGATTTGGCCCATTCGTCGGATTCATCTCCGGATGGGGTTACTGGCTCTCGATTTGGATCGGCAACGTGGCGTTCGGCGTCATGCTCGTCACCGCCATCGGATATTTCTATCCTCCGTTCGCGGGCAACCTCACCATTCTGGGCGTGGTTTTCATCTCTCTCCTGAACTGGGCGATCGTGCTGCTCGTCAACCGCGGCGTGGAGCAGGCGAGCACGCTCAACGCCATCGTCATGGTCTGCAAACTCGTGCCCATCTTCTCGTTCATCATCGCGATGGTCTTCGTCTTTGATTTCGACATATTCACCGCGGACTTTTGGGGCAACGTCGCAAACAACCTCTACGGCGCATCATATACAAACGTAAACGGCACCGTGGTGGGTGCGCCCGGGCCCATTCCCCGGCAGATCGTCAACTGCCTCATGGTTATGATGTGGGTCTTCGTGGGCATGGAGGGCGCGAGCGTGCTGGGCCACCGCGCCGAACGCAAGTCCGATGTGAGCCGCGCCAGCATCCTGGGATGCACGATACTCGTGGCGATTTACGTCGCGGCATCTATCCTGCCCTACGGCTATCTCACCCGTGAGGAGCTCATGGCGCTCGGATCGCCATCGATGCCCTACATATTTGAGCTGGTCGTAGGGCCCTGGGGCGGTGCGTTCATCTCCGCAGGCCTGATCATCTCCATTTTTGGCGCCTGGCTCTCCTTCACCATGTTGGCGTCCGAGGCGCTGTGCGGTATGGCGCAGATGAAGTTGCTGCCCCGTGCGTTCTCTCATCTAAACGCATACAGCGCGCCCACGGCCTGCCTGTTCACCACGGGCGCCATGGTTCAACTCCTCACCATCGTGATGATGTTCTCCAGCGAGGCATACCAGCTTGCTTACTCGCTCTGCACGGCGGCGATCACCATCAGCTGGACGCTCGCCGCCGCGTATATGGTCAAGATCGGAATTGAGCAGCGAAAGCGGGGACGGGCGGACTATCCCAAAGCCGTCGGAAACGCCGGGCATCCAAACTCCGAACGCGTCCGCGGAACCGATTTGGCGCTCGCTTCGTTCACGGTCGTATTCCTCGTAGTTGCCGTGGCGCTTGCGGGCATCCAGCAACTCCTGTTGTGCTGCATCGCCTACATCCCTGGCATCTTCTTCTACAAGAAAGCCCAACACGAACGAGAAATGTTGCAGTAAATCCCGCTTCGGTCGACATCAAGCATATCCAGCTACCGCGCGACCTGCGGGAATGGCGACTGAACCTCTCTCGGTATTCGACCACTCGCCGATTCACTGCAACATATCTCACGGTTATTCCAGCTTGGCCGAAATGCAGGCATACAATCACCCGAAATCGGATAGGATAACCGTATATGCGCGTGCGCCGCAGCATAGGGCGCACCATTCTCAATGGGAGGCAACCAATGAGCTTTTTCTCCAGTATCACCAGTGTGTTCCACAGCACCGAGAACACCGAGACCCCCGTCTCCGCCACGTTCGCATCTCGCAAGGACACCGTTTACGCGCCCATCTCCGGCATGCTCGTCGATCAGAAGGAAATCAACGACGAGGTCATCTCCCAGGGCCTGCTCGGCAAGGGCTACGGCATCCTGCCCGTCGGCAACGTCGTGTACGCCCCGGTGTCCGGCCGCGTTGACGTGGTGACCGTCACCAACCACGCCATCGGCATCCTGTCCGAAACGGGCGCCAAGGTTCTCATCCACGTCGGCCTGGACACCGTCGACATGGATGGCAAGGGTTTCACCCGCTATGTCGAGGCGGGCGATATCGTCTCCGCCGGTCAGCCCATCCTCTCCTTTGACGACGAGGCCATCAAGGCCGCCGGCCATGACGACGTCGTGACCTGCGTGGTGAGCAACCCCCAGGAGTTGGACGAGGTCCACGCGATCGGTTCCTCCAGCACCCTGCTCGGTGGCCGCCCGCTCGTGAAGGTCGGCGATCCGCTGATCGTCACCAAGTAAACTATCCCGCAGCCCGTTCGCGCAAAGCACCGAAGCCCGGAAGGCCACAGGTCTTCCGGGCTTCTTCATGCTAACGAAGTACACGAATGAACGCCGAAGCGCGCATTGAACCGACGCGCGAATCGACTATCCGGTCACATAGCGCCACTGGATGGAATCGCCATCGACAAGCTTGTAGGCACTGCACGCCATGTTGGGCAGCTTGCCGTTGACCGCATACATCCAGCCACTCGAGGCACCGTGCCCCTTCTCCGCCAGCCCGTTGATGGAGCTCACATACACACCGTGGATGCTGTCTTGTGACCCAATGCTGAGCCCCAAGGCGCACAGCGCATCGTAGACCGTAGCGCCTTCCTCAAAGGTGAATGTGCCGCTGCCGGAAACCGGTCCGCCCACTGCGCTGGAATCGACCGAGATGGAGACCGTCACGGTCTTGGGCGCGGGCTTTTGCCCGCCGCCCGCCGGTTTATCGGCCTGGCCTCCCCCGCCCTGTTGCGAGGAACCGCCACTGGAATTGGGCTTTGATGGGGTCGATCCGTTCGCGGGGCCGCCGGGATTTCCGCTGGAGCCACTAGACGAGGATGCCGAGGAGCTAGATCCGCCGGAGTCGGAAGTGCCGGACTGGCCCTCCGAACCGCTGTCACCCGAGGTGCTGGACGACCGGTCTCCCGAATCTTCAGACGAGTTCTCGACCGGAGTGGCGTCGGGGGCGACGAAGGCGCCCTCGCCCGATTCGACATCGGAGGCATCCCCATCCGCATTGGAACCCGCCTGGGCGGCCGCGGCGCCACTGCCCATGGACATCGCATCGGGATTCAGAGCGAAGTACCCCGCTGAACCCAATACAAGCACAAGGGAAACGCCCGCGATTGCAAGCTGGACCGTTTTTCGGCGATGATCGGAGTGGTCGGTTGCCTGCCCCTCATCGGCAGGAGCGCCCATCACGACGTCGCGGCAGGACATCTCCGCATCGTCCGCTGGTGAATCTGCCGAGATGGGCTTCTTTTCATCCGCCATATCAAACCTCCTTGTGACGGCGCGTGAACGCCATCCACAGACCCGACGCCACGAGTCCGGTCACACCCACGGCACCTGCCACGAACGCGATGCGGGCAGGCACGGGCATGTCGCAAGCGACATTGGCCTGCACGTTCGAAGCGCTCTCAGGGGCGACGGCGGAATCCGCATCCTGGGTCTTCTCGCCAGAATCGGAAGCGGCCGCGGCATCGCGCTGAGAGGCGTCCTCCTTCTTATCGGACGCCCCCTTTGCAAGGGGCTTAGCGCCCGCCGGCACCGAACCAATTACCGGGATCTTCGAAGGGGGCGTGGTGGAATTGGTGTTGCCCGCAGTCGGGGTGCCGGATGCACCCGCATTGGAGTTGGAGCCGGACTGACCATTATTGCCAGATGAGCCACCGACCTGGCCGCCGTTGCCTCCAGTCTGGCCGCCGGCTCCGTTGCCGTCACCCGTCTGACCGCCGTTACCGCTGCCAGCGCCGGTCTGGCCATCGTTGCCACCGCCGGAACCGCCGTTGCCACCAGTCTCACCGCCGCCGGAACCGCCACCCTGCACAGGACCGTTCCCGGCGATTTTGAACAGATGGCCAGAGTCGTTGGTGTAGTAGAGGTTGCCCTCCTCATCGCAGATAACCGATGCCATACAAAACTCAATCTGCCCCGGACCGGGCTGGAACATCAGAGATGCTTCATCATCACCCAGGCGATACACGTACATGCTTCCGCCGCTCGTGTACGACGGATAACCTTCAGCCCAGTTCACCGTAAAGTATACATAGGTCTCTGACCCCTGGACGGACACGAGGGGCGAACTCTTAACCTCGTCGGGAATCTTCTCTCCATCTGCCTTCAGCACTTGCTGAACGTTCATGCTTTCAAGATCGACCACGGCCAACACGCCGTTCTTGTTCTTCCAGTTGCCCTTGAATCCACCTATGAACGCACGTCCACCGCTGATCGTCGGCGTCGAGGTCGACGTGTCGGCAAACTTGACGGAGCAGAGCTCCTCTACGTGGCCTGCATCATCCACGATGAGCTTATGCAGCGTACCATCCTGCTGCGACACCGCGTAGACAAAGCCTTCGGACAGGACGAGCGTGGAGCGGATCGAGGCATCTGCAATCTTCAGACTCGAAACCTCACGCGAAAGGTCCGCCGTGATCACGTGAACTTGTCCCTGATCGTCGCCGATGGCGAAGTAATCGCCGACCATGACGCCTCCGGCCCAGTAATAACCGGACGCGTCGGTGCGCACCTCGCCCGCAAGGGCACCCGTGCTGATGTTGAATCGGCGCACCGAACCACCCACCGTAAGCTTGTCCTGAAAGGAATCGAACATCGACACATAGACATAGCCATCGTGCACCGTAAGCGTGCACAAGGATTGCCCCTGACTCGATGCGGGAACGATCCAGATCGTCTCGAGAGTTTTGGCGGAAACGGCTTGCAAATACCCGCCAGACAGGGGAATCACGATGATGCCGCCTGAGTATGCGGGACGACAGGTGCTGTCCATGGTGGCGCCCAGCTGAACCTCTCGCTCGATCTTACCTGTCGAGCGGTCGACAACCTGCAGGCGAGCGAGGCTATGGATGGGCCGCCATGTCTCCGGATCCTGCAGCTCGGATGCGGTCACGATATAAATCTTGCCATCAATGATAAGTGGGTCGGACGCGAAGAGCTTTCCGTTCGCCTCGACCTCCTCGTGTGTGAGCAGGTTCTCAGCCCACGCGAGCTCGCCGTTGCTCGTCGGCGTCAAAGCATCGGTCACCGAGCCGGAGCCACCATTGATAAAGCCGTTCCACTGGCCGTCAAGGTGCGGGTGCTCGGCATCGGGATTGACAGTCACATCCGCCTGGGGCAACACAGTCACGCCGTCGTCGAGGTAGCGCAACTCGATGGTCATGCCGTCCCTAACCGGACAGGTCGTGGCAGCGCCCTCGGCACCTTGGCCGTACTCGCCATTGATGAAGAACGCCCAATATCTATAGGGTTTGTTGAAGTCGCTATCGAGGGTGACGCCCTCAGGCGTGGTGATGCTGATTGGCCCCGCAGAGTTAAGCGTATAGGTATATCCGGCCCCATCAAGCAGCCCCGCGAACACATCCCAGGCGGTGGCGCCCTCCTCCACGGGCAGCGTCACCTCGGTGAGCGGGATCCAATCGCGCTGCTCACGCGTGCCGTCGTCCTTGACCGCATCCAAGCCGGTCACGCGCGCATTAACCGTCAGCGTGCGACCAGCCTCGGGGTTCTCGGCACCCGTGGCACCCAAAACGGTGTACATCGCGCTAACCGGCTGATTGACGAGCTGCTGGAGCTTAATATTTTGAGGATGGGCCTCGGCAAGGGACTCGAAAGCCTTATAGGTGAGCGTCGAGTCGATGCGGACCTTGGTGTTATACGCAGGCTGCGTGACAAGTAGGTTCTCGTGAGCCACAACGGACGGGCGCGACGAGCGGAATAGGCGCCACTGCGCCGATCCCATGGGATCGTAACCGGGCAGGTCGACAGGCACGACACCCGCGTCGTCGCAGTCGGTCGAGGTGCGCGCCCAGATAATGGAGCCACCCTCAGCGGGAGAGGCGCTCTGGAAGGTATCGAGGTCATCCACAACCTCGTCTGACGAGGCGTTGGTGCCCAGCAACGCTGCGGCGTAGTCGGCCTTCACCCTGCCCATGAAGTCGATGGCGGCATCAATCTCGGCATTCGTGACCATGGCGGGCGTGAAGGCACCCAACTCGCGCGTGGCGGTCACGCCTTCATAGGTGAGCGAAGCGGTGATCAGCGCGGACCGGGGTTCCTCACCTTCGAGATTGCCGGTGACAACGCCGCGATAGGTGTCGATACGAATCGCCACGGAATCGCTGCTCTCGTAGGAGAGCTTGTACACGCGGCCGTCGATGCCGAGGGCACGGGGCGTAGGGAGCTTGAGGTCGCCCGAAACCGCTGAGGTGTTCAGCGTGCCGCCCTGCATCAGGCCGACTTTGGCCTTGGCGAGCACAGAGGACAGCTCGCGCTCAATCTGCTCGACCGTGGCGTCGGATCGCGGCTCGACCGAAAGGGGGTGCTCCACGGCGACCGTCTTTTCGGACAGTCCTGAGGTGCCTGCCATCTTGATCGTGGCGGTGAGCACCACGTCGGCGGGCGCGGCGGGATGCGTGAAGGAAACCGAGGCCGCGTTATACGAGGAGACCACCTTGGCGACCTTTGCATTGGAGGAGGTCCACTCTATGCTTGCGACGGTCTTCCGCGTTTTTGCGTCGACGACCTTGAACGGCAACTCGAGCTTCCTGACGGCTTCGGGAATGGAGCCCTGGGCGAATTCAGCTGGAAGTTCAACATTGTCAAAGGTGCGGTTGAGGTACTCCCCCACACGCGCATCGTCCCACGGCAACTGAGAGGTGCGCTTGGGCGTATAGGTGTCGGTCGCGTCACCGCAGGTCAGCCGATACGTGGGCTGAAAACGACGCAACACCGTGTAGTCGGCGCTACTCGTGCGCTCCACGGGCGGCAAGAAGAAGAACTCGATATTGCCGTTGGAGGCGCCGACCGTGGTGTCGATCGAACCGCGGGCAGCAGGTTCGTATTTCTCCATGCCGGAACTCACCACATGGCTCACGACACCAGTCACGCCGAGTTTTTCCAGGCGCGCCTCGATCATGGTGTTGAGGTTGGTGTCGGCACCGAACGCGGGCGCAGGATAATAGCCGCTGAAGCCGTCCTTCTCGAGAGCGGCGATTGCGGCGGCGAGTTTGGCCTCGTTCTCGGCGGATCCGGCGGCGGCCACGGGGCCCACAGCCATGGGCGCGTCATCGCGCTCGGGCATCGCAGGTTCGGACACCAACGTAGCGGACTCCCCGCACTTGGTTGCATCCCCCGTAGATACGGAGGGTTCCTCACCGGCCTCCGCCGCAGCGAGGCCGCTTGCGATAACTGCCGCATCGGAGCCCGTGTCGGGTTCCTGCGCATCGGACGCCGACGCGGCGGCCTGTGCCAGCGCACCCTGCGCGTCGCTGAGAGCTTGTGCCCATGCGGACGCGGGCACACCGCCCGTGATCAATGAGAACGAAAGTGCCACCAGGAGCACCTTGCGACAAATGGGCACCTTATGCCCATCGCGAGGCGAGCGGCGATTGCATCCGATCATATCGGATCCCTTCCCCCAGGGTCGGCGCCCCTCAATGAAGGGCACGCTCAGATGGGAGGCGATCCGACTTGTCATCATCCGACTGCGCGCGCCGTCCGATCTACGACGCTCACAGCGCAGCCGTCCGAGTTACGGTTACTGGTATAGCCGGGGACTTGCACCCCGATTCCCCTGGACGCCTTAAGCGTCCGTGCGTCTCCGCACCACCATCTCGACCATATTGCTATATCTGGGATATCGTAACACGACGCCGCACGGGGCACGGCACCAAGGCGCGCTTCCATCAAAGCGCCCACCGTCGCTAACGCTTCTCCTCGACCGCAAGGTCAAACAAGGGGTGGTCGGCGAGCTGGGCAAAGCACGGGCCCAGCCACATCGCCAAGCCCCCGCACACGACCCTGGCGGCCTCCCCGAGCCGCATCCGCTCGAGCTCCTCCGCGACCGCGAGTGCCTTGGCCTCGAGCAGGCCGTTCAACGTGTCCTCGACCGTCTTCCCGACCAGCTCGCGCAGATCGGACCTGAGGCTCTCCTCGTTCAGCGTTACGATAGGTTCGGGCATGGCCAACCTCCAATATGCTTCTTGTCTCGACAACTTGAAACATACCGAGGCGGGTCGTGCCCTCCCTTCTATCTGGACGCTATTCTGCTGTCAAAGTGCGCAAAAATTGTACGTTACCCCCCTCACCGCCATACAATGGAGCTGGTGGCACGTCACGAAGAAAGGGACCCTCATGGCCAAGCTCAACCTCAAGGACAGCCTCGGCAGCATCATGGAGAAAGCATCCGTCAAGGCTGAGGAGATCGGCGAGACCGTCAGCGAGACCGCCAAGGAGGGCCTCAAGATCGCCAACCAAAAAGCCCAGGACGCCCGTCAGGAAATCCGCAAGCGCTATTACAATCCGCTCTTTCCCGATCAGTACTTCGACGAGGATTTCGACCGGCCAAAGATCGTCGTCATCGAAGACGAGGACGCCCGCAAGGCCATCGACGTGTGCGAAGGCGCCATCGGTTGGCTGAGCAAAGAGGCTGGTTTCGAAGTTCTGCACCTATACGAGGAGTTTGTCCCCCGCTGCGAGCTTACGTTCTATCCACGTCCCTCATGTGCGGCGATTTATTACCGAAACCCCAATCAGGAACATCGCTACATCAATCTGAGCTGCTACTTTGAGACCATGCAGAATGACAAGATGACCGAGCTCAGAAACATCGCCTTTTGCCTGGGCGCCAAACGATGCCGCTTGGAATCCTATGAGGAGAAGAAGCAGATGCGGGTCGGCAAAGGCAAATTGAAAATCGCGGCCAAAGCGGGCAAGACCAAAGCCGAGGCCAAATCCATTGACGCCGACGGGTCCGTCGCGCTGCACACAGAGAGCAACCGCGTTCGCCACGTGGTATTCGAGCACTCGTTTGAGGGTTCGGATGCCCCCGTCATGCCAACGCTCGACTGGTACGAAAACGACAAGGAAATCTTATCTCTGATCGATATGCGCCTGAAAGGCCGCGACATCAACCTCATGAAGGAATACGCGGTCAGCATCGATTCCAAGTTGTCGCAGAGCATGGATGCGAACCTCGCCTCGCGACTCGACGCCGCGCTCAAGAAGCTCAAGGTCGTCAGCAATTTCACTTTGGAAGGCGAGTCCCTCAAGGAAGCTCGCACAAAGCTGAAATTCGTGGTGCAGTTTTAGGCAGCGCGATATTCTCGACAAGTCGCAAGAAATGACCGAGCGGGCCGCCAAATGAATTCACTTCCGGAGGTTTGATCAAGGAGGCCGAGGGGTAAGCGCCCATACCCCTCGGCCTCAAATACTTAAAGCCCAGATGGCATCGATACCTGCGTCTTTTACCCGCCGTCTTGCGGTGATCCCTGAGCGCGGCTATCGGTTCTCGATACTGCCGATGTTCCTCAACTCGATGGAGATCAGCCCGTTAGGCTCATTGACGAACTGCACGTAGTCGGTGTCTTTGAGCATCTCCGCGGGGAAGCTGATCTCGATGCCGGTGTCGGTGCGGATCTTGTGGTTGCGCACGGGCGCGCGTTCCACCACGGCGCGCTCCACCGCCACGCGTTCGGGCAGGCGCTCCTCGCGCACGCGCTCCTCGACGCGCTCCTTGAGCACGGGCTCGTCCTCGAAGATGTCCTCGGCGATATCCCAGGGGGCGATCTCCTCGTCAACCTCGACCTTCTCGGCCACGGCGGCCTTGGCCTTGGCAAGCGCCACCGCCGTGTTGGCGCCGTGCTCCTCGGCAACCTCCTCGACAATGCGCGTCACGGCCTCGATGACCTCCTTGCCCGAGACGCCGCTTTCGCATTGGAGCAAGCCGTCGGGAATGATGAAGGTGTCCTCGCCCATGATCTTGCGCTTCTTGTCCGCATAGAACGCCTCCATGGAGCTCGCGCGCACGAGCGCGTAGGAGCTGACCTTTTGCGAGGGCCCCGGCAGGATGGCGTAGCGCTTCGCGATGTCGTTGCGGACCTCGCCGCCCTCGCGCGCCACCTCGTGCATGAAGGCGGTGCGGCTCGCCATGAGCAGCACGGCGAACCAACGCACGTCGTCATCATCGTCGAAGTCGGCAACGAGGACGTCGGTGGACTCCATCTTGTCCGCTTTGGCGAGCTCGGCCGCGAAGAACTCCGCGATCTGCTGCGACAGATCCACGAACTCCCGGTCGCCGAAGAAATAACCCTTGAGCTCACCGGCGAAGGCGCTCTCCTCGGAGAACGCCGCACGTCGATTGTCCACACTCGTGCGGGCTCGACGCAGATGCGAACTCACGAATGAGCGGACGGCACGGGTATCGAAGTCGAGCTCGCGCTCGCTCATGACGTTCACGGCGGAATCGAAGTCGAGGATATGCAGGATAGCGTGGTTAATCTTCACGGGCGGGCTCCTTTGGATGCGCTTGAACCTGGCCATTATACCCGTGGGAAAGCGACGGGCGCGTGGCGGGGGCACGGTGACAAAGTCACAGACGTGCCGAGAGCGGGCGCGTAAGGTGTAAGACGAACAGTAAGGCGGGCGATACGGCCCGCGCATCGACGAAAGGCATCCGCCATGTCCTTCTTCTCCAGCATCTTCGGCCCCAGCATCAACGAGCTCGCCGTCCAGGCGCGCGAGACGCCCGGCAGCATCATGATCGATGTCCGCACCCCGGATGAGTACCGCGACGGTCACATCGAGGGTGCCATGAGCATCCCGCTGGTCTCCATCCCCGCAACCGCCGCCAAACGCCTGCCCGACAAGAATGCGCCCATCTTCGCCTACTGCCTCTCCGGCGCCCGCAGTGCACAAGCGGTGCGCGAACTCGAGCGCCAGGGGTATACCAATGTCGTGAACATGGGCGGCATCGGCCGTTGGTCCGGTCCGCTAGTTCGCTAACGAACCGCCTCGACGACCCCCATCCGCATGGACCTCACCGAAAGGAACCCAATCATGAAAGTCATCATCGTCGGCGGCGTCGCCGGAGGAGCGACCGCCGCGGCCCGTCTGCGCCGGCTGGATGAGAGCGCCGAAATCATCATGATCGAGCGTTCCGGATACGTAAGCTACGCCAACTGCGGCCTGCCCTACTACATCGGCGGGACCATCACCGATCGCTCCAAACTCACGTTGCAAACACCGCAGAGCTTCCGCAACCGCTTTGACATCGATGCCCGCGTGCGCCAGGAGGTCGTCTCGATCGACCGCGCCGCCCGCACCGTCACTATTCGCCGCTTAGACGACGGCACCGAGTACGTCGAGGGCTACGACAAGTTGATTTTGTCCCCCGGCGCCCGTCCCGTGACGCCCGACCTTCCCGGTATCGATGTCGGGCGCCTGTTCACGCTTCGCACCGTCGAGGACACGTACCGCATCGCCGAGTTCATCGAACGTAAGCAGCCGAGGCGAGCCGTGGTCGTGGGCGCCGGCTTCATCGGGCTGGAGATGGCCGAGAACCTGCGTGAGCGGGGCCTTGAAGTCACGGTCGTACAGCGAGGCGAGCACGTCATGCCCGTTTTTGACGCAGACATGGCCTCACTGCTCCACAACCATCTCCGCGAGCACAGCATCGAGCTGCTGCTCAAAGCCAACGTCACCGGCTTTGAGGAAACATCGGACGCGATCTTTACCACCCTCGCAGATGGACGCGTCCTCGAAAGCGACCTCGTCATGCTCTCCATCGGCGTGGCGCCCGAATCGACCCTCGCCCGCGAGGCCGGCCTCGAGCTCGGCATGCGCGGATCCATCAAGGTCGATGCCACCATGCGCACGAGCGATCCGGATATCTACGCCGTTGGCGATGCCGTCGAGGTCACCAACGTGGTGACCGGCTCCCCCGCCCTGATTGCACTCGCCGGTCCCGCCAACAAGCAGGGCCGCATCGCCGCAGACAACATCTGCGGCCGCGAGAGTGAGTTCGGAGGATCCCAAGGCTCTTCCGTCCTCAAGTTGTTCGAGCTCGATGCCGCCTCCACCGGCCTCACCCTCACCGCGGCTCGCGCCGCGGGAATCGACGCCGAAGCGGTGATTCTCTCCCCCGCCAATCACGCCACCTACTACCCCGGTGCCGAGACCATGACCCTCAAGGTCGTCTTCGAGCGCGGCGCCGGACGCATCCTGGGCGGGCAGGCCATCGGACGCGGCGGCGTGGACAAGCGCATCGACGTACTCGCTGTGGCCATCCGCGCCCGCATGACCGCCGCCGACCTCACCGAACTCGACCTCGCCTACGCCCCTCCGTATTCCTCTGCCAAAGACCCGGTGAACATGGCCGGCTTTATGATCGAGAACATCCTCGATGGCCTGGTCGATCAGGTCACGTGGGACGAGGCGCTCGAGCTCGTCACCGAAGACGGCGACGCGATTCTACTCGATACGCGCACCGCCGGCGAGCATGCGCGCGGTGCGATCGAGGGCGCACTGCACATCCCGGTTGATGAGCTCCGTGAACATCTGGATGACCTGCCCCGCGACAAGCGCCTGCTTGTCTTTTGCGCGAGCGGCCTTCGCAGCTATGTGGCCTGCCGCATCCTCTCTCAGCACGGCTTCTCATGTGCCAACGTCGCTGGCGGCTATGGATTCCACACGCAAGTGGAACGTGGCAGCGCCGTTCCTCACGCCTGCGTCGGCGACTGCGGTCTGCCTGTCTAGGAGGACCGCCCCGTCTCAATTTGTACCTGTCCCCAATTGAGACGTTCGATACCATGGGTAGGCGTATCGGACCCAACGGGAAGGAGCGCGCCATGGCGGCGGAGCAGTCGGCGATCGAAGAGGGCCTACGGGAGCTCGTTCCATTTTGGGCGGCGCTCAAACCGGACCAGCGGACCTTCCTCTCCCAGCGCAGCCGTCGCATGCGGTTCGACGCGGGCGCCCACGTCCAGGGGGCGGGAGCGGGATGCGCCGGCGTGGTCTTCGTCCGCAGCGGCCGCCTGCGCGCGTTCATGCTTTCCGATCAGGGTCGCGAGGTCACGCTTTTCCACGTGCAGCCGGGTGAGTGCTGCGTGCTCGCCGCCTCGTGCATCCTTCCCATGATCACCTTCGACATCGCGCTGGACGCAGCCGAAGATTCCGACCTGCTCGTCATCGACTCGCAGGCCTTCGGCACGGTCTCGCAGGAAAACATCCATGCCGAGGCGTTCACCTATCGACAGGCGACCGAGCGCTTCAGCGACTGTATGTGGGTCATGCAGCAGGTGCTCTTCATGGGTCTCGACGCCCGCCTCGCCATCTGGCTGCTCGACGAGGTCGCCCGTGGCGGTTCGAGAACCATATACGCCACACACGACGAGATTGCACGCCATTTGGGCAGCGCGCGCGAGGCCGTCAGCCGCATGCTCAAGTATTTCGCTCGAGAGGGCCTCGTCTCGCTCTCGCGGGGGTCCGTGGAGATCATCGACGCCAAGCGTTTGCGCCGCCTCACCGTATAGCCCGCAAACCGGCCCTTACGATCGGGCGTCCGATTCTGCATCCCCCACGCGCTGCGCGATCGCGCCGATCGCGGGATGAGCGCTTTTGAGGGTGTCGATGATGCCGCTCGCGGCATCCGCCGCGCGCTCGACCGTCGCCGTCTTCACGAACGACACCACCACGTCCTTGACGAACTGCTGCAGATCCCCATCGAGGGCCTCGATGGCGTCGAGCATAAGCGGCACGTTCGTCTTGCGGTCCGCCATGATATCCGAGAAATGCGTGGCACCCGTCACACCGATCACATCGAACAACGCATCGACGAACCTGCCGCGCTCGTCGAGCGTGTATTTGTCCATCCATGCATCGAGGGTCGAGTCGAAGAACCGCGAAGAGGCGGTGTATCCGTCCGCAGGCACGAACTCGGCGGCGCCTACGTCCACCGCCCAGAGAAAGGGATTGTGCTGCAACATCGAGATGCCGTCACTCTCGACGATCGTGGGTGAGAAATCCGGCGCCTCGGAAAGGACGGCGCCGATCATAGTTGATTTCGGCACGGTCTTATCCATGATGGGCATGATGCGACGGTAGGGTTCATCGGCGCAGAACTCGCGGTGAAAGCCCGGGCCGTCATGGGAAAAGACGCGCGTGATGCGCGCGCGGTGCGCAGACGAGCACATGGCGGCGGCGTACACCGCGAGGTTTCCACCCTTGGAATGGCCCCCCACATAGAGCTCCCCGGGCACCAGTTCGGCCACCTCGTCCAGATACGCGGCGGCCTCCTCCTGCGCGGGCACGGGGCTCAGGAAGGTCATGTTGAAGTCTTCCTTCCACCCCACGACCGTTGAATCCGTGCCTCGAAACGCAACGTAGGACGTGCCGTCGGGCAGCCGAAACGTCATGGCGGCGAACTGCTCCTCGCTCACCTTGTCCGTCCTGAAACGAAGGGCGCACAGGCGGCAGGTGCGGAAACGGGGGCTGGCGCACACCGCGAACAGCAAATCGCGACTACCCTGCTCATCCCAGCTCGAACCGAACATGCTCTCGAAATCCTCCGCACGCAACAGCTCGTGCAGCGCGATGCCACGCACGGTGCATGCGCGGGTCAACTCGGGCCCGATATGCGTGTAGGCGAGCCAGGAGAACACCAGGCTGTCGACGGCACACAGCGGTCGCTCGTCGAACGTGTCCATGGAGGCACGGACGTAATCCAGAAAATTCCCGGTCGTCCTGCCCTTCAGCGACAGCCTTCCCTTCTCCTCCACGTCGGACCCCTCCCGTCGATCGAGCGTTTGGACCATTCTATCCCCTTGGTCGGACGCAAAAGACGCTCGCTGCCGGAGACCATCTCCGTCACCGCGAACGGTTTGCAAAGCCCCGGCCCGATCAGCATCAGTAAAGGAAACCCCCGGCCCATATGCGGACCGGGGGTGAGACGAAGCGGGGCGCGGCGGAGCGCCGCCGTGTTGACCTCGACGGCTAGTCGTTCAGACCGGCCTCGTCGACGATGGCCTTGAGGGCCGCAGCGGACTTCTGGAACTCGGCGTTCTCCTCCTCGGACAGGGAGACGGGCACGCGCGTGACCACGCCGTTGCGACCGACGACGGTCGGCACGGAGATGCACAGGTCGTTCAGACCGTACTCGCCCACCATGAGGCTGGAGACGGGCAGGACGCAGTCCTCATCACGCATGATGGCGGTGCAGATGCGGCGGACGGACATGGCGATGCCGTAGTAAGTGGCGCGCTTCTTCTCGATGATCTCGTAGGCGCTGTTCTTCACCTCGTCGGCGATGCGGCGCTCGGACTCCTCGTGGTTGTAGTGGCCGTGCAGCTCACAGTAGGTGGACAGCGGCACGCCGGCAACCGTGGCGCTGGACCACGCGGCGACCTCGGAGTCGCCGTGCTCGCCCACGATGTAGGCATGGACATCGCGCGGGTCGACATCGAGGTGCTCGCCGAGCATGTACTTGAGGCGGGCAGTGTCCAGCACGGTGCCGGAGCCGATGACCTGGCCCTCGGGCAGGCCGCTCATCTTGATGGCGGCATACGTAAGGACGTCGACCGGGTTGGAGACGATGAGCAAGATGCCGTTAAAGCCGCTCTCGCGGATCTGCGGAATGATGCTGCCGAAGATGGAGATGTTCTTGTTCACGAGGTCAAGACGGGTCTCGCCGGGCTTCTGGGCGGCACCGGCGGTGACCACGATCACGGCGGCGTCGGAGACGTCGGAGTAATCACCGGCATAGATCTTCATGGGATTGCCAAAGGACACGCCATGCGCGATGTCGAGGGCCTCGCCCTCGGCGCGAGCGCGATCGACGTCGATCAGGACCATCTCGGAGAACAGGCCGCTCTGCATGAGCGCGAAAGCCGAGGAGGAACCGACGAAGCCGCAACCGACGACGGCAACCTTGCGATCGTTCACCATGTTTACTCTTCCTTTCCCCCATCGCATCGATGGGCGATACAGTCTGCCCGTTTTGGACAGGCCACGGGATATTCAGCATCGTTCGCCGAATTATCCTTGTGTTTAGGCGTGAACTCGATTATAGAACAATCCCTCGCAAGGCTAGCCCAAAATACCCGCTTCTTCGATTGCGGAAACGGCGCGCTCAAGCCCCTCGGGGGGCAGCACGAGCGCCATGCGGACATATCCCTCGCCATGGGGGCCGAAACTCGCTCCCGGGGTCACGATAACGCCGGCCTTCTCCATGAGCTCCTCGCAGAACGCCATCGAATCGGTGCGGCCGCCGGGCAGCTTCACCCACACGAACATGGAACCGTGCGCGTTCGGGCGCTCCCAACCCAGGCGCTCGAGGCCGTCGCACAGGGCGTCGCGGCGCTCCTGGTACTTGAGGCGCTGCGCCTCGACCTCCTCGAGCGGGCCCTCGAGCGCGGCGATGGCCGCCTTCTGGACGGGCATGAACATGCCGAAGTCAATCTGGCTGCGCAGCTTGGTGAAAGCGGCGACCACGTCAGGGCGTCCCACCAGAAAACCGATGCGCGCGCCCGTGACGTTGAAGGACTTGGAGAGGGAGAAGAACTCGACACCCACCTCGAGCGCACCGGGATGCGCCAGGAACGTACCGCCGGCGGGACCGTCGAACACGATGTCGGAATAGGCGTTGTCGTGCACGATGAGCAGATCGTGCTCACGAGCGAACGCGATGATCTCATCGTACAGGGCGTCGGCACCCACCGATCCCACGGGGTTGGCGGGAAGCGACACGATCATGTACTTGGCGCGGTCGGCAATCTCGGGATCGATGCCGGCGACATACGGGAGGAAATCGTGCTCGGCGTCGAGCGGGTAATACGCGAGCTCGGCGTCGGCGATCTTGGCACCCGCCTCGAAGACGGGGTAACACGGATCGGGCACGAGGATCGTGTCACCAGGATTCAACAGCGCCAGGCCCAAGTGACCGACGCCCTCCTGAGTGCCGTTGCAAGAAGCGACCATGTCGGGCGTGATTCCCGCGACACCAAAGCGGCGCTCGTAGTAATCGCAAACAGCCTGCTTGAGCTCGGGCAGGTCGCGTAGCGAGTACTTCCACATCTGCGGGTCCTGGGCGGCCTGCGTGAGAGCCTCGACCACGTGCGGGTACGGCGCGAAGTCGGGGGTGCCCACGGACAGGTTGTAGATGGTGCGGCCCTGCTCCTCAAGCGCGACGCGACGGGCATTTAGGGACGAGAAGACCTCGGCGCCGAAGCGGTCGAGGCGATGGGAGAACTGCATGGGCTGTTCCTTTCTCACAGATGGCGTCGGACATGGCGGATTCACTCGTATGAGAAAAGGGGCCGAAAGCCCCTTTCCCCTTTGACTATACGCCATGTATCTCGCCGAAACCACGGTCGTCCGGCGACGGGAGTCCCTACTTCACCAGGCGGACCTCGATGCCCTTCTCATATTCCTCAACGTGCGCGAAATCGCCCAGGCCGGCGCATTCGACCACATTGGCACCAGTTGCCATGGAACGGCGCAATGCGTCCTCCACGCGGTCGCGCTCGGAGAACCAAATGGACAGGAAGGCCGCAAGCGAAGAGTCGCCGGCGCACACCGTGGAACGGACCTCGACCTCGAAGGTGCGGTTGGCAAACCAGATGTGCTCGCCGTTCGAGAAGTACGCGCCCGATCCGCCCAGGGTGAGCAGGACATTTTGCGCCCCGCGGGCATGCAGCTCGGCCATGGCGGCGGCAACGGATTCCTCGTCGCCGGCATGAACGTCGATGCCGAAGATATCGCGCAGCTCATCATCGTTGGGCTTGATGAGCAGGGGCTCGAGTCCAAGCAGGTCGGCGAGCCGGGGGCTTGAGATGTCGAGCACGAATTGCGCCCCGCGGGCACGGACGCGCTCGATGGCGCCTCGCAGGAAGCCCTCGGAGGCATTCGGCGGCAGCGAACCCGAGATCGCCAGGCAATCGAGGTCCTCGAGCCCATCGATGAGCTCGAACATGGCCTTCTCGTCCGCATCGGTGATGGCGGCGCCGGAGTTCACCATGTTGTACTCGGTATCGGGACCCGCATTCAGGAAAACATTCACACGCGTGATGCCCTCGGTCCAAACGGGATGAACGTCGACCCCGAGCTCACGGGCACCCTCGACGATATAACGGCCGGAAAAGCCGGCGAAAAAGCCGAGAATCGCGGTGTCAACGCCGTAGTGATTGAGCGTGAAGGAGACGTTCAGCCCCTTGCCGTTGGGAGTGTACACGGCATCGCGCGTACGCGTGACCGTATTGGACTGCAGGCCATCGCAGGAGATGTTGTAGTCGATGGCCGGATTGGGGGTGAGAGTGTAAATCAAGGTATTCCCTTTCTCGAAGCTGCCGTGAATCACCGCAAAGTCGCCGTGAAATAGAAAATGAAGGCACGTGAGGCACCCAACCACATGAATCCGGGCTGCCCAAAACATATCTGTACGTTTTGGGGAAGGTTTTGGGGTGCTTGAAGGATATACGCCGCTCGAATGCCGGCGTTTCCGCAGGAAAGCCCCTCGGGGAAGAGGCCCCGCAAAGGAAAGACCGCCAAAACCTCCCCCAAATCGTACAGGTTGCCCGACGGTGCGACAGGGCACCGCCGGGCAAACACGATAACTGTTTACTCGAGGCGCTCGTTGATGAGCTTGGCGATCGCGGCGGGGTCGTCGGTCGACTTGACGGCGGCGCGGAAGGCCTCGTCAGTCAGGGCCGTAGCCACCTTGGAAAGAATCTGCAGGTGGGAGGTGCCCGCCTCGGACTCGGGAACGAGAAGGGCGATGGCGCAGGTGACCGAGGACTCGTCCATGGTCTCCCAGGAGGCGATGCCCTCGGAGCTCTTCAGCACCATGACCTGGGCGGTCTTCACCGTATCGGACTTGGCATGCGGGATGGCGAAGCCCTCAACCATGCCCGTCGTGCCCTCTGCCTCGCGCTTGAGGAAGGCGGCGTACAGGGCGGCGGAGTCCTCGGCGATGCCCGCCTCGACGGCGCGCTCGGAGATAAGGGCCAGGGCGGCGTCGCGATTCTCGACCGTCTGGCCGCAGAGCACGTTGGAAGCCTTGACGAAGCCCTCGTCGGAAGCCTGCTCAGCCTCGATGGCGGCAACCTCTGCCGTGGCGACCTCGGTCTCAGCGGCCTTCTGGGCCTTCGTCCACTCGTGCTTCTTGAAGGCGACGAACAGGATACCGCCCACAACGGTGCCGATGGCGATGGCGAGCACCCACATGGGGGCGTTCTCGACGACGGGCAGGACCAGGAAGCCGCCGTGGGGCGCGGGGTCGTGGACACCGAACATGAGGCTCAGGATGGAGGCGATGGAGGAACCGATCATCATGATGGGCATGACCGGCCAGATGTTCTTGGTCATGAACGGGATGGCGCCCTCGGTGATGTGGGTGCAACCCAGGATGAAGTTCACGATACCGGCGTCATGGTCCTCCTGGGAGAAGTACTTCTTGCCCACGACGACCGCGAAGGTGGTGATCAGCGGCGGAACGATGCACGCGGCGGAGACGGCAGCCATGAAGTTGGTACCGAAGTTGTAGGTCTCGGTGCCCACACCGGCGGCGAGGGCCTCGGTGAGCATGGCGGTGCCGGTGACGTAGGCGGCCTTGTTGACCGGGCCACCCATATCGACGGAGCACATGCAACCGATCGCAAGGCCGAGCACGATAGCGCCGGAGGCGGACAGGCCCTTGAGGAAGTCCATCATCGCGGTGTTGATGGCGGACATGGGACCGGAGATGGCGAGCATGACCAGGCCGACGATGAGCGTGGAGAACAGCGGGTAGAGGAAGATCGCCTTAAGGCCGTTGAGGTTGGCCGGGAGCTTGGCGAAGACCTTCTCGAGCAGCAGGATGACGTAGCCGGCCAGGAAGCCACCCACGATACCGCCGAGAAAGCCGAAGCCCACGCCCGCACCGCCGGCGTCGATCATGCCGGTCGTGGCGTTGACGGGCAGGCCCTGGATGGCGATCATGCCGGCGACGAAGCCGGGGACGAGCGCCGGGCGCTTACCGATGGACTCGGCGATATAGGCGGAGAGCACCGGAACCATGAGGCCCATGGCCACACCGCCGATGATCTTGAGCATCGCAGCGAAGCTGTTGTAGTCGGCCGCGGTGGAATCGAAGGACGTGATGCCCCACAGGAAGGACAGCGCGGTGAGTACGCCGCCGGCGACGACGAACACCAGCATGTGGGAGACGCCGTTCATAAGGTGCTTGTAAAGCTGATGACCGAAAGACTCCTTCTCACCGGTGGCCTCGGCGGACTCGACGGCAACGGCCAGACTCGGATCGGCCTTGGCGACCAGGGCGTCGTCGATCAGCTTGCCTGCGGCCTCGACGGCAATGGCGCGGGACACGCCCACGGAAACCATGGGCTTGCCGGCGAAGCGCTCGGCATGGACGTCCTTATCGGCGGCGACCACGACGGCGCGAGCGCCGGCGATCTCGGCGGCGGTGAGCTCATTCTCAACGCCCACCTGGCCGTGCGTCTCGACCTTGATGGTGAGGCCTCGCTCGGCCGCGGCCTTCTCGAGCGCCTCCTTCGCCATGAAGGTGTGGGCGATGCCCGTGGGGCAGCCCGTGGCAGCGACGATGTCGTACTTCTCTGCCATATTCCCTCCCTTATACTCGTGCACCCCTTTGGTGCTTGTTGACAGGAACAATCTATCACGCGGGCATTTGATGGCTTTCTTTCACGCCTGCATCTTTCCGTGAAAGGTACTTCAGCGCCGATGAACGGTATGAAACTTCCATTCATCTAATTGATGATGAAAGAAACTAGTCATTGGGTATCCTAGATGTATATGAACTCGAGGAGGAACCATGTCCACGATCACCGAATTGCCCAGCGCCCTGCCGCTCATCACATCTTCGCGGCAGTTCCTCGACAGCGAGCAGCACATCGTCGACTTTATCCTGGCCAATACCGACCGTGCGCCCCAGATGACATCTGCCCAGCTCGCTCGTGCGAGCAGCACCTCAGAAGCGTCTGTCTCGCGCTTCTGCAAGAAACTTGGATTCAAGAATTACCGCTCGTTCCAATTCTCCCTCGCACGCGACCTTGCGGCCCGCGAGGGCGATGAGCGCGTGACGGGCGAAGTCACCCTCGATGACATCGAGCAATCCCTCGCCAACATCAAACATGCCAAGCAGCGCGAGATCGAGGCGACGCTCGATGCGCTCGACCCCGATACGCTGCGCCGCGTCGTCGATCTATTCCGACGTGCGGGGCTCGTCATGTTCGCCGCCGTGGGCAACACGAACGCCGTCGCCATCGACGCGGCCATCAAGTTCGGCCAGCTCGGCATCCGTTGCGTCGCGAACACCATCACGGAGAGCTCGACCTCGCTCGCCCTCACCATGGGCAAGGACGATGTGCTGGTGCTGGTCTCGAATTCGGGCAAGTCCCAGCGACTCGAGCGCATCCTGCGCGCAGCCAAACACGGCGGCGCGACCGTCATCCTCATCTGCGGAAACGAGAACGCGCCCCTCGCGCGCCTGGCGGACATCGTGCTGCGCACCGTCAATTACGAAGCTCTTCTCACGACTGTCGACTTCACGTTCTCCAAAATCTCGGCGACGCTGATCATCGAAGTCATCTACAGCTTCCTGCTTTCCGTCATGCCGGGGGCCCGCGACCGCATCAGCGGTTACGAGGAGCTCATCCAGCCCGACAAGGAAATGGAATAACCCTGTCCCGCCGGCCGGATGGGAGGCAAAAAGACGTGGGCGCCTACGCGCTCAGGCTGTCGACCTCCTCGAGCCAGAGAGCCGCGGAGGCGTCGCTCGGCATACGCCAATCACCGCGGGGGCTCACGCTCACGGAACCGACCTTGGGGCCGTCGGGCAGGCAGCTGCGCTTGAACTGCTGGGCGAAGAACCGGCGGTAGAACGTGCGCAGCCAATACAGGATCGTCGCGGGCTCGTAGGCGGGCGCCCCATCCGAGTCGAGCTCGGCGAAGGTGCGGCACGCCATGCGGTAGATCTTGCCCGGAGCAAAACCGTAGCGCATCATGTGGAACAAGAAGAAATCGTGCAGCTCATACGGGCCGACGAGCTCCTCGGTGCACTGCGCGATCTCGCCGTCGCCGCCGGGCGGCAACAGCTCGGGCGAGACGGGCGTGTCGAGGATGTCGCGCAGGATGGCGGCCGCCTCCCCGCCCAGCGAATCGGCGGCGTGCGACACCAGATGGCGCACGAGCGTCTTGGGCACACCGGCGTTCACGCCGTACATGCTCATATGATCGGCGTTGTAGGTTGCCCAACCGAGCGCAAGCTCGGACAGGTCGCCCGTGCCGATCACGAAGCCGCCGAGCTCGTTGGAAAGGTCCATAAGGACCTGGGTACGTTCGCGGGCCTGGGCGTTCTCGTAGGTGACGTCCGTCACACTCGGGTCGTGGCCGATGTCGGCGAAATGCGCGCGAACGGCCTCGCCGATCGCGATGGTGCGAAAGTCGACACCCAATTGCTCGGCCAGGCGCTCGGCGTTGGACTTGGTGCGGCCCGTCGTGCCGAAGCCGGGCATGGACACCGCATGGACGCCCGTGCGGGGCAACCCCAGCATATCGAAGGCGCGCACCGTGACAAGCAGGGCGAGCGTGGAATCGAGGCCACCCGAGAGTCCGATCACGGCCGAGCGGGTGCCGGTATGGGCAAGGCGCGTCTTGAGGCCCGCGGCCTGCAGGTCGAGAATCTCCTCGCAGGACGCAGCGCGCTGTGTGGGGTCCGTGGGCACGAACGGCGCACGCGGAGCGGGGCGCAGCACATCGAGGGCGGAATTGAGCAGCAGCTCCGTGCCCTCGGTGGGAAGGACCGCGGGCTGATCCGACGCTTCTGCGATGGACTCGCAGGCAGCAGAGACGCCCCCGCTGGTCTCCGTGAAGCTGAAATCGATTGTCTGGAAATGGCTCACGCACCACTCCCCGGCGCGCCACGTGTTGGAGCGCCGGCGCTCGGCCATGAGCTTCTCCAGATCCACATCGGCCACGGCCATCTCGCGCGAGAACAGCGAAGTGCTCGCCACGATCGAGCCATTCTCAGCGATGAGGTTCTCGCCCGAGAAGACGAGATCGGTGGTGGACTCGCCCTCGCCCGCGTTGGCGTAGGCGTAGGCGCAGTACAGGCGCGCGCTCTGACCAGACACGAGGCTGCGGCGGTACGCCGACTTGCCCAAGACCTCACTCGACGCGCTCGCGTTCAGAATGACCGTCGCGCCGCCGGAAAGCGCCATGTCAACCGAGGGCGGGTTGGGGACCCATAGGTCCTCGCAAACCTCAACGCCGATACGCACGTCCTCGAGGCCGGGGTCGGAACAGGTGTAGACGATATCGCCCATGAGGGGCACGGGGCCTTGACCGGCGAACGGGATGAACCCCGCCCCGTTCACGGGCGCGGGCGCGAACCAGCGCTGCTCGTAGAACTCACCGTAATTTGGCAGGTGACGCTTGGCGGTGAGGCCCAGCAGGCGCCCCGCGCAGCATGCGGCGACGCAGTTGTAGACGTTCTCGCGATGCGCGACCGGCAGGCCGACCGTGAACAGGAGCGGCGTGTCGGCCGTGTCCTCGAGCAGGCCGGCAAGCGCCGACTCGCAAGCGCGCAGCAGGGCGCGGTCGTGAAAGAGATCGCCGCAGGTATAACCCGTGAGGCAGAGCTCGGGCAAGGCCAACACGCGCGCACCGGCACGAACGGCCGCGTCGACGCACTCGAGAATGGCGGCGGCGTTGCCGGCCACATCCCCCACGCGGATCTTGGGCGTGGCCGCGGCGATACGCAGATACCCGTCGCTCACCGCGATCTCACTCGTTGCCTGGCAAGCGGCCTTGACCTCGTCCATGCGAGCCTCCTGAACTGTTCGTCATTCACGACGCCTATTGTACCCGCCCCAGCGGACGGAAGCGCAGCGGACAAACGTCGCATTTGAACGACCGATGGGCAAACGTGGCCTTGGCAGACGGGGCTTTAGCCCACGCGTTTCGCCGCGGCGAGCGTCGGCCCGGCGACCTTGGTGTAGACCGCCAGCCAGATGAGGGACGCGCAGAAACCGCCGAGCACGTCCGAGGCGTAATGAACACCCAGGTACACACGGGAGAACCCGACGGCGGCAATCATCACGCACAAAAACGCGGTCAATCCGGCGCGCGCACGACGGTCGCGCACGTAGCACCGGGTGAGCCAGATGAACAGCCCGAAGAACGCCATGGCCGCCATGGAGTGACCGGAGGGGAAACTAAAGCCCCCAATCTCGACCAAACGCAGGGAGACATCGGGGCGGGGACGCTGGATCGCGAACTTCAGCAGCTGGTTGAGGATGGTCGAACCGGCCAGGTTGATCGTGCAGAACCACCCCAATCCCCGAATGCCGCGGGAGCGCCCGGCAAGCGCCACGGCAAATATGCAGGCGAAAAGCGGCACCGGCGTGACCAAAAACGAGACCATCTCCATGATGGGGGTCAGCCATGCCGTGCGAACATGCCCGACCATAAGCGCGATGGCCGAGCGGTCGAGCGCCATGATCTCGCCCGCCAGCACACGGCTGAGCAGGACGAAGAACACGAGCAGGCACACCGACACGATGACGAACCGCCTGTTCTCGCACAGCCGCTGCGCGATATCGCCCATGCATGCGATGCTATCTCCCAAACCAGTTGATTGCTTCTCCTCAGTCATAAAACCTCCGCCGGGCAGCGCATCCATCGAACATGTTGTGCCAATTCCATGGCGGGATTGTACCTGCGCCCGCGCGCGAGCAGCGAACCTTCGCCAAACCCACAGGCACGCGACGCGTTTGACTCTGTCCGCACGGCACCATATCATCGAACAGAAGTTCGGAACACATGTTCGATGGGAGGATCCGATGGGAAAGCCGGCAGCGGGAGCACTCGGCCGTGAACGCACCTACATCTGCATAGACCTAAAGACGTTCTACGCCTCCGTCGAATGCGCCGCGCGCGGGCTCGATCCGTTCACGCAAAACCTCGTCGTGGCCGACACCTCACGCGGCCGCACCACCATCTGCCTGGCGATCAGCCCCGCCATGAAGAAGCTCGGCATACGCAACCGCTGCCGTCTCTTCGAGATTCCCCAAAACATCGACTACATCGCAGCCCCGCCCCGCATGCGCCACTACATGGAGATCTCGGCGCGCATCTACGGCATCTACCTTGAATATGTGAGCCCCCTGGACGTCCACGTCTACTCGATCGACGAGTGCTTCATCGACGCGACATCCTATCTGTCGCTCTACGGCCTCACAGCGCGCGAGTTCGCCGATGAACTGCGCGGCGCCGTGCTCGCCCGCACCGGCATCACAGCGACCGCGGGCATCGGCCCCAACCTCTTCCTGGCGAAAGTCGCACTCGACATCACGGCCAAGCATGAGGATGACGGCATCGGCGAACTGAACGAGGAGCGCTTCAGGCAAGATATCTGGCGCCATCGCCCCATCACGGATATATGGGGAATCGGTCCGGGCACCGCCGAGCGCCTTGCGAAGTACCGCGTCTACGACCTCATGGGCGTCGCCGCGCTCGACTCCCGCATCCTCTACCGTGAGTTCGGCGTGAACGCCGAATACCTCATAGACCATGCGCACGGCATCGAACCCTGCACCATCGCCGAAATCCAGGCGTACCGCCCGCAGGCGACCTCCATGGTGAACGGGCAGGTGCTCTCCCGCAACTACAGTTACGACGAAGCGCTCACCGTGCTCCGCGAGATGGTGGACGCCTCGGTGCTCGAGCTCGTCGACCAGGGCGTGGTGGCCAGTTCGATCTCACTGTATGTGGGCTATGGCAGCGAGGTCCGCGAGCTTCGAAGGCTCGACGTAAGCGGCAGCGCGTCGTACGTGGACGGATGCGGCCATCGGCGCAGCACCACCGCGGAGGACATCCCTCGCATCACACCGCGGCCAGGCGAGAACCGCGTCGAACCCACGCGGAACGGCGATCGCGAACGCGACCTCTACGCCGAGGGCGCGCGGCGCGCGGGGGCATTCACCGGGGAACATGGAACGAGACCGGCCGGCGGGAGAGGCGCATACGCGCACGCGGGTAAGCAACGCAAGCTGCAGGAGCGAACGAACTCGCGCCGCAAGCTTCAAGAATACTTCGAGCGCCTGTTCGCCGAGTCGGTCGACCCCCGCCGCCCCATCAAGCGGCTGAACATCGGCTTTGGCGACCTGCTCCCCGAGGAGTTGGCCACCATCGACCTCTTCACCGACGTCGAGGCAGAGGCCCGGGAACGGGAACTGCAGCGCGCCATCATCGACGTGAAGGGACGGTATGGAAAAAACGCACTCGTCATGGGGCGGAGCCTGCGCCCCGAGGCAACGGGGCGCGAGCGCAACGAACAGGTGGGAGGACACCATGCGTGATCACATGAATGCACAAGAGGCCGCGGGCGCGGGTCCGCTGACGGCAAACGGCAAACCGAGGGCGAGCAGAGCGGCCCAGTTCATGCCCTTCGCCGCCCTCACCGGCTACTACGAGCTCGCGCGGCAGCAGGAGCGCATCACCGAGCCCCGCCACGAGCTCACCGAGGAGGAGGCCCTGGCCCTTTCCCGCACGATCATGCAGGTGAAAAAAGGCGATCTGGTGCGCGTGACCTATTACGACTGGGACACCTACCGCACCGTGTCGGGCATCGTCGCCCGCATCGACTTTGCGTTTCGGCGAATACAGATCGTAAAGACCGTCATCGGCTTCGATGACATCTTGACCATCAAACGCTAGCACCACCGGCACCGGGGTCGTGCCACAATGGAACAGATCGGGCTTACGGGAGATGGAGCTGCCAAGCTACCCCCCACAACCCGCACCGCACACCAAGCCGAGGAGGCAGCATGGAAGATGTGAAGAGGACCGCACGCCGCACCACCGCGGAGCACATCATCAAGAAACTCGCGATTCGCAACATGACCGGCCACTACCGCCATACCGCCGCAGAGGCGGTCGAGCTCGCACGCGACCTCGTAGAACCGGGCCAAAGCGTCACCTGGGGCGGAAGCGTCTCGTTTTCCGAAAGCGGCATCAAAGCGGCCCTGGAGGCCGACGGTCACCGCATGATCGACCGCTCGCAGGCCACCACGCCTGAGGAGCAAGATGCCATGTGGCGCGAGCAGGTCGGCGCAGACTGGTTCTTCATGGGCACCAACGCCATCACACTCGACGGCGAACTCGTCAACATCGACGGCAACGCCAACCGCCTCGCCCTGTTGCTCCATGGTCCCAAGCATGTCTGCGTCATCGCCGGCATGAACAAGGTCGTGGCGGATGTCGAAAGCGGGCTCAAACGCATCCGCACCGTCACATGCCCGCTCAACGCCGCGCGCCTACACACCGGCACCCCGTGCGAACTCGCCGGCGTCTGCTCGAACTGCCACGCCGAGAAATGCATGTGCTGCCAGGAGGTCATCACCCGCCACTCGCGCCACGATGGGCGCATCCACGTCATCCTCGTCGGAGAGGACCTCGGCTTTTAAGAACCTGCGCGTCGGAGAGCCCGACAGGAAAGGACATCCATGAACAATTTCACCTTCTGCTCCCCCACCAAGTTCGTATTCGGCCGCGGCGTCACCGATACGGTCGGCGCCGAGCTGGCGGAAGCCGGATATCGCCGCGCCCTGATCGTATACGGCCAGGGCTCCGTGGTCCGCACGGGCACGCTCGACCGCGTAAAGGCCTCACTCGACGCCGCCGGCGTGTCCCATGTAGAACTGGGCGGCGTGCGCCCCAATCCCGAGATCGCCCTCGTGCGCGAGGGCGCGGCGCTCGCCGAGCGCGAGCAGGTCGACATAGTCTTGCCAGTCGGCGGCGGCTCGGCAATGGACTGCGCCAAGGGGATCGCAATCGCCACGGGCTATACCGGCGATGCCTGGGACTTCTGGTCCAAAAAGGCAACCGTCGAGCACTGCCTGCCGATCGCGACCGTGGTGACCATCCCCGCCTCCGGCTCCGAGGCCTCCAACTCCTGCGTCATCAGCAATGACGCCGAGGGGCTCAAGAGCGGCTGCAACAGCGAGCTCATCCGCCCCAAGATTGCCTTCCTGGATCCCGAACTCACCTTCACCCTCCCGCCGTATCAGACGGCGGCGGGGGTGACCGACATGATCGCCCACATCATGGAGCGCTTTTTCTCCGGAGAGCCCGCGGTGGGCGCGACCGACAACATCGCCTGCGGCCTCATCCGCGCAGCCATCGATGCGGCCCGCATCGTGATGGACGAACCCGAGAGCTACGATGCGCGAGCCGAGCTCATGTGGATCGGCACACTCGCACATAACGGCCTGGCAGGCTGCGGTCTGGGCATCCCCGGCATGCGCGACGGCGACTGGTCCTGTCACGGCATGGAACATGAAGTCTCGGCCGTCGATCCGCGCATCACGCACGGCGCGGGCCTTGCCGTCATCTTCCCCGCGTGGATGCGCCATGTGTGGAAGAGCCATCCCGAGCGCTTCCTCACCTTCGGCGCCGAGGTGTTCGGCATCGAACCCATCGACCCCGAGGTGGACGACCTGTCCGACATCGACGAGGAGATCACGCCCGAGCGCGCTGTACATGACGCCGTCGAAGCGACCATCGACGAACTGCAGGACTTCTTCATGTCCATGGGTATGCCCTCCACGCTCGGCGAGCTCGGTATCGCAGAAGATGACATCGACCAGATGATCTGCGGTCTGCGCGTGAACCGCGGAGAGAGCTTTGGCACATTCCGCAAGCTCACCCTGGAAGACGCCCGGGAAATCTACGAGAGCGCCTTGTAGCCCGGACCCGCTTGCACGACAGCGCCCCATCCGAAAGGCGCCTCGCAGCCCCTCATGCCGGGAGCCGCGAGGCGCCTTCTCACACATTCCGATGACAAACCAGCTGACGTGCCTATCCCCTCATGAAGACAAGGGTCTGCCCTTTCGCATCTCCCTGGGATAGATCGGGGTCGAACGTATACCCAACATCGAAACGCTTAAGCTCCTCAGCGCGATGCACTCCACGCTCCGCCATCCAACGAACCATGCTGCCGCGCGCGATCTTGCTCGCGGTCGAACGCTGGATTGGCCTGCCGTTGCGCAAACCCTCACCGAAGATGCACGTGACCTCACGTGTTCCGTCAGGTCGATGCGGAAGCACCGCCTTGGAATACTCCACGCTGGCCAGATTCACAATTTCGACCACATCGTCCGGCCGTGCGTCCAACTCGGCACACACGGCCCGTGCGATCGAATCGCCCCAAAACGCATAGAGATTCTTCTCCCCATCCACGGACAATTTGGCACCCATCTCCAAGCGATACGGCTGAACAGCATCGAACGGTCGAACGCAGCCATAGAGCGCGGAAAGCACCCACAGATGCCCCTGCAACCACTCGAGCGCGGCGTCGTCGAGCACGTCCGGCGCCATGCTGCGGAATTGAATGCCCACATAAGAGAAGATCGCGGGAGAGACAAGGCGAGACAGTTCCGCATCCCCAAGGAAGTTCGCGTCGGCAATGTCTCGATAGCTATGCAGGCGTTCCAAGTTCTCGGCCAACAACTTGTCGTTGACGCCCCACAGTGCTTGCAACCCCTCGCTCCCCTGCTCACGCTCGATTGTGCGCAGGGCATCCATGACGTGGGCGGTCTTCTCCGAAAGCGGCGGGATGCCACGTGGGGCAAACCCATCACGAGCCACCTGCATCTGCTTTGCGGGAGAGATGATGACCTGCAACATGAAAAAGCCTCCGAGCGCTCGAGTACCCGACCCATTATGTCAAAGGTACCCGGGCGCTCGGGGCACATGCACGGAATCGATGTTCGCCTACGAGATATGGCCGAGGAAATCCTTGGTTCGTTCCGATTGCGGATGGTCGAACACCTGCTCGGGAGTCCCTTGCTCCACGATAACGCCCCCGCCCATGAACACCACGCGATCGGCGACGTCACGGGCGAACTGCATCTCGTGCGTGACGACGATCATGGTCATCCCCTCGCGAGCCAAGTCGCGCATGACGCCCAACACGTCGCGCACGAGCTCGGGGTCGAGTGCACTCGTCGCCTCGTCGAAAAGCATGACGTGCGGGTTCATGGCCAGGGCGCGCGCTATAGCGACGCGCTGCTGCTGACCGCCGGAAAGCTGAGAAGGCATAAAATCCACGCGGTCGGCAAGGCCGACCTTCCCCAGCTCCTCGACCGCGATGCGCTCGGCCTCCTCACGGCTGCGCTTGAGCACCTTTTGCTGCGCGATCATCACGTTCTTTTTCGCCGAGAGGTGCGGGAACAGGTTGAACTGCTGAAACACCATGCCCAAGGTCGAGCGGACCTTGTTGATGTCAACGCCCTTCCCGGTAATGTCTACACCCTCGACCACGATCGAGCCCGCGGTGGGCGTCTCGAGCAGGTTAACGCACCTCAGCATCGTCGACTTGCCGGAACCCGACGGCCCCAGCACCACGACGACCTCGCCGCGATGCACGTCCAGGTCGATTCCACGCAGGACCTCGTTGCCGCCGTACGCTTTGTGCAGTCCTCGAATCTGCACCACGGGGGCATCGCCAGCGGAGGCCGCCGCTTGAACACCGGCATCGGTGCCCGCACCCGCGCGCCCGTCAACGGGCGCGCCCTCGACCGCGGCGTCGCGCTTCGTCACATCAGTCATCTCAAGCACTCCCTACAGGTTGGCGATATGGTCGGCAGGCGTGGGCACCATGGTCCCCGCGCTCTTGGCGGGTTTCTTGCCGAGGGGGCCCGCATTGGTGCCCGCCGTGGCACCGGTGAGGCGCAACTCGAGCAGGCTCACCACGCGAGCGAGCGGCAATGTCACCACGAGGTAGAACAGAGCGGCGACCACATAGGGCGTGATGGACCCGGTCGTGGCCACGATGGTCTTGGCGTACATGACAATCTCCATGACACCAACCGCCGCGAGCAGGGACGTGTCCTTATAGAGCAAGATGAATTCGCTGGTCAGCGTGGGAATTACGTTGCGGAACGTCTGCGGGATGATAATCGAGACCATGGTCTGGGCCGCGCTCATCCCCAGCGAACGAGCGGCCTCCGACTGACCCTTGGGGATGGACTGGATGCCCGCACGGAAGATCTCGCACAGATAGGCGGCGGAGTTCATCGCCATGACGATGACGCCGAGCGTGTAGTTGTCGATGTTGACTCCGGCGAGCGGCAGGCCGAAGAACGCGATGTAGATCTGCAGGAACGCCGGCGTGCCGCGGATGAGGTTCACGTACACGGCCGCAAGTGCGCGCAAGATGCGCGACTTCGAGATGCGCATGAGCGCGAACAGGAAGCCGAACGGAATCGCCAGCGGGAACGCAGCGAGCACGATGGCGACCGACATCAAAAAGCCGCCGAAGATGATGGGCAGGCTGCTTACGATGAGCACGGGGTTGAAGAACAGGCGCAAGAACGTGTTGGAGTTCCATGCCTCGACCCAGGGCTGCTCCTCAAGGAAGGCCTTGAACTGGTCGAACGGCGTCACGCTCTCGATCTCGACCGCGGGAATGCCGTCGACGTCATGCTCGTGCCCATCCGCAAGCGTATAGGAGCCCGCGCATTGCATCGCGCCGCCTGCAGCGGGAAAGACGACACCGTAGAGCTCGACGCGGAAGAACCGCCCCGCCGGCGCCGCCTCGGGAAACACGAGCTCAAGCGTCTCACCCTCGACCTTGATCTTGGGTTCGATAAACGCGCGCTCCATGAGGTCCTCACCTGAAAGCATGGTGAGGCGGAGGTCTTCGGTTGTGAAGGACGTGCCCTCGGGGACGGTGAGCGAGAGCCCCGTGAGCTCCTCATCCGCATCCGCCTGGACCTCCCAGGTGATGCGCGTCTCGGTCCCGCCGAGGACCTCACTGCCCGCGTCTCCGTTGGGCTGGCAGGTGAGCTTTTCGACCTCGAGTGCGTGGGCAGGGACGGCGCCCGTGCCGCATGCCACCCCGAACGCCACCCAGACGAGGCACACCGCGACGCACAGGCGCGCCGCGATGCGGAGCGCCGCGCAAGGAGGCGTGCCCGATGTTCCCCTCGTCAAAGAAATCCCGGTATCCATGGCTCTTTCCTCTTTCAATCATGCGGGGCACTCTGCCGTAAAGCGCCGCGCCCGCCAACGGGCACACGATCGGCATCGCACCTCGCCGCAAAGGCCCTCCCGCGTTCGCGCACGGGAGGGCGGGCCGTCACGATGCGAAGCGGCTACTTGATGCTGTACTTCTCCATCAGGGCGTCGATGGTTCCATCCTCGGAGAACTTGGCGAGCGTCTCGTTGATCGCGTCCTTGAGGCCGGGGTTGTCCTTGCTCACGGCGATGGCGTATTCCTCGCCGGTCGAGATCAGCTTGATGACCTGCTCGTTATCGAAACTCGAGGCAGTGAGCTGCGCGGCCACGGAACGGTTGGTCACCAGGGCAACGGCCTGGTTGGACTGCAGGGCGGCAAAGCAATCGGTGGCGTTCTTGAACGGCACCGCGGTCGCCTTGGGGAAGTTCTCGTTGACGAACGCCTCGGCCGTGGAACCGGACTGAACGGCGATCTTCACCCCTTCGGCGTTGAGGGCTTCGGCGTAGTTGTCTCCCGTGATATCGGCGTTGTCCTTCATGGTGACGATCGCCTGGTCATCCATGTAATACGAATCCGTGAAGTCGACCTGCTTCTCGCGCTTGGGCGTGATGGTGATGGCGCCGAACGCGGCATCCATCTTGGTGCCCGACGCGACGGCGGCGCACAGGCCGTCGAAATCCATGTTGACGATCTCGAAGTCCAGGCCCAGGTCATCGGCGATGAGCTCAGCGAGCTCGAGGTCGAAGCCCTTGTACTCGCCGTCCTCCATATATTCGAAGGGCTCGTACTCGGCGGATGTGCCGATGGTGAACGTGCCGTCCTCGACCAACGTGTAAGCCGCGTCGTCCCCTGCCTTGCCAGCGGCGCTGCCCGCCGCGGGATCCTGGGAACCGCCGCAGCCGACGAGCGCGAGCGCACCGGCGATGGCGAGGGTTGCGGCGGTCACGCCGAATAGTTTCTTCTTCATGAGAGTGTCCTTTCCCCTGAGGCGTTGATTTCAAGCAAGCTTTGCTTGGCGAACGAGTATACACACTTTCGCATGTTTTGGTATGTTTAATACAGTTTGTTTCACCTTCGTTACCGTTATGCTCATTTGCTCGCATCTTTGATGTGTAGTTATGCACATCAGTGAAACAGCGCCATAGCCGCTCATCCCGCCACATCGCGGCCGCGCGGCCCAAATCGACGCACCGTACAGGCTAAAGCCCTACAAAAAATGCCAGCCCGATGAAGGCTGGCATTTCTGTGACTATATTCAGGCTTCCGCACGCGGCGGCGATCGTCGAGTCCCGCCGACGCCAGGAGGCCAAACCGCCGTAGATGCGCAGTGGCCCCGCAAAACGGACACAGAGGGCGTGTGGGAACTCCTCGCGGTTGCCGCGTCCGTGGGCACCCCACGCCTACGAGGCGGCACCGCCCTCGGCATTGCCCGCAGCTGCGGGCGAGTCGCCGTCCACAGCGCCCCCTGTCACTGTTGATGCGTCACCGCCCTCATCGACATCCGCGTTCTTAGAGGCTCGCGATGCGCCGAACTTCGTCACGGAACGAACCGCAGCGCCATCCGATCCATCGACCGCCTTGGCGCAATTGAACGTGATGGAATCCCCGACCTTGTGACGGACGATTTCCAACATATCGGGCAAGGCGAAGTCGTAAATCGCCGAGTCACCCTCGAGCGTGACATAAAAGTGCGAATTGCCGTCGATGACCGCCTGGGCAATGGAGGCGATGGTGCCGGAGACCTCGACCTCCGCACCGCTCGCCGCCGCCTCATCTCCGGAAAGCGCACCGGATGTGGCGAGCATCTGCAGGTAGCTCTCCTGAGTCGACGCGACCGTGGAACCCGTGGCGACGCTCTGGTAATGCTCCACGTTGATCATGGCGTACATCTTGACCAGGCCGGCATTGTCTTTCAACGCCATGAAATAGGTCGGCTGCCCGGCGACATTGAGCAGAAGCGGGTAGGTCGCTTCGTACTTGAGGTTCTGCACCTGACCCTCGGCAGACGCCTGGGCCGAATCCTCGGTGGCGCCCGCCACCGGATAGTAATGCGACTCTCCCGTGCGCTGATTGACCAGGATGAAGCCAACATTCGAGCTGTCGGCAGTCACGGAGCTCACACCCGTGTACAGGTAGATATCATCGCCCTGGGCAAGGTAGTTGTAGCCGAGCTCACCGTCGGTGCCGAGCGTGGTACGGACCACGCCCTGCTGGCCAAGCCAGGAGTTGAGCCAACCGCCCCTGTACGCGCCGCTCCAGTTGTACTGCTGGATGATGAGGTCGCTCGGATAGGCGCGGTCGACCCATGTGGGGCAGTCTTCAATCGCGTAATCCTCAGTCTCGCCGGTGCAAGCGTTCACCAGAACAACGCGCTGGATCGTGGTGCCCTCAAACAGGCCGATGGTGCGCTTCTGCACGGGAAAGACCCACCAGGGCGTTCCCTTCTCGTCGAGCTCGAAACTCTTCTGGTCGAACATATAGGTGGGATACTTGAGCTGCACGTAGCGGTCGATGTTGCGCGCGAGCGGCTCGCTCTCGGAATAGCGGATCGGGTCCTTCAGACGCACAACCTCGGCCTCCTGCGTGACCATGTCCACGAGCACGTACGCGGGAATACCCGTGCCGCGATGACTCAGCCACTTGAAAAGATCGGCATAGGTGAGCGGGCTCACGCGCACCGGGCGACCCTGGTAGTTGATCTGGCTGTAGGCGGGACTGATCTCGAACTGGCTCACGAACTCGGGGATCGAACCCATGGCGCGGGAGCCGAGCAGCTGCGCGGAGGCGCGATCGATCACGGGAACATCCGAATAGTCGACTTCCTCGATATCCTTGGCGAAATCGCCGTCAGTGGTCTTGAGCACGTTGGCGTAACGCTCGGCGTTGCCGGGGATGAACGGCTCGCCCATGATGAGGCCGACAAAGAACGCAAGAATCACCGCAAGCGGCACGTACGCGAGCCGGTTGAACAGCGTGGCATGGCGCGCGGAGCGCAGGGCCACGACCTTGAGGGCGACCACGGCGAATATTGCGACGAGGATGATCCAGCTCCACACTCTCGGGCTGTGGATGTTGAGCGCCGGATGGAACCACCAATACGAGACGAGCGCGGCGATACCGAGCACGATCAGCGCCACGATGAGCGCCGTACGGCTCCAGTGGGCGAGCTTCTCCATGAACGGGGGAACGGTGCGCCCTTTGCCAACATGTTCCCTGCGCGCGGCCTTCTCCTTGGCGCGAGCGGCCTTCTTGCGCTCGCGGGCGGACTTGGGCGCTTCGCCGCCCGCAGGGTCCTTCGACTCTCTCGTCGGGATGTCCTCCACCTCGACTTCCACATCGATGGGCTCCTCCGCACTGTGTTCGGCGCTGCCGGGCACCTCCACTCCGGAACGCCTCAGCATCTCCAAAATCTCGTCGTGGTTCATCGAGGTATCAATCCTTCCGGGCGGTCGGCGTGCAATATGGAGGGATGATACCCAGTTCGGCGGCGGGCAACGCGAGCGAGGGCGAAACCCCGCCCGCGCCACCGCAAGGCACCCCTAGGACTCGCGAAACACCGTTAAGAACACCCATCCAACCGCAATGGCGATGGCGCCCCAGATGAGAATCTGGCTCCATGCGGAGAGGACGAAGAAGAGGCTACCGAGCGCTGCGACAACCGTCACCGCCCCTACCAACAGGGCAAATCGAACGCGCACGTCACATCTCCCATGCAGAAATTCGGCACGTTCGTTATATGCCTCGATATCAATGCGGCGGGCCATGAGGCGACCGTACATCGCAACAAGTGCCGCTGCCGCGCAGCAGACCACCAACGAACTCAGGCCTCCCGACACATGTTGCAGCGGTACGCTCTGAATGACCGCGATCACGGCGCCGAAGCACACGAGCGCACAGGCCGCGATACGCGAAAACCCGCTCAGACGACAGGCGCGCTCGTGATCGTCATCGGTGTAGAAGTTGCTCACGAACGGATGGGCGCGACAAAACGCGACGTGCCTGATGTGGGCTACCGCAAGGCACGCGAGTGCACCCGCGGCACCCGTAAGCAGAAAATAGAAAGGATAAGGATTGAGAACCGGTCCCCAACCCCCACCGAGCAGCAAAAGGCCGACGCCGCCGCGCGCGAGCATCGCAACGCTCCCCACACCGAACACCAAAAAGGCGGCAGCGCCCGCAATGAACAGGGCCCGAGACCTCATGTGCGGATCGTATCCGGTCACATCGGACACAGGCGCGTCGTCGGGGATGGCAAGCGTCTGATCGACAGTCCTAACCGTCACGTCACCGCGAATCAGCTCATCGAGGTCGACTTCGAAGATCTCGCACAAGCGAACCAGCTTGTCCATGTCAGGGGTGGAGGCACCAGCCTCCCACTTGCTCACCGCTTGACGGGTCACGCCGAGCAGCATGGCGAGATGTTCCTGGGTCATGTTACGCGAATCACGCAGATATAGCAGGTTGTCACGGAAACTCATGATGCGCTCCCTTTCATCGTGGTCAATCGTACATGCTCGGCGAGGCGTCCGGACCCCTCGCCGACTTCAGCTTCCGCGAACGATGCCCGTTGCGCAAGGGCGCTGGGGTTGCGTTTTGCCCCTGATCCGTCAACCGCTGGTTGCGACTCATCTACCTGCATAAACAGCATGATCTGGGCGTCTTTTCACATGACGGGGCGATACGGCCGAGCTCAATCTGCGCTTGACCTGAAGGGCACTTCAAGAGATAACCTAGGGCAGACAACGACGCACAAGGAGACACACCATGTCACAGAGAAACGTCCAAAAGCTCGAGAAACCAGCCGTGAAGCGCACGCTGCGCCGCTTTTGGGAGGTCACGCGCATGGTACCCGGCGCGGCATTCCTCGCTGTGTTCACCTCCGTCGCCTACGTGGCACTGCTCATCTTCGTGAACACCTGGGTGATGGGCCTCATCGTGGACCGCGTGCAGGCGGCGCCCGTGCCTGCCGATAAGGTGTGGGAGGTCTTCGGCCCCTACATCCTGGCGCTGCTGCTGGTGAACCTCGTCGGCCAGATCTGTTCCAAGTTGCAGGACTACGCCGTCTACAAGTTGCAGATCAACGGCAACTACCATCTCGCGCGCCTGTGCTTCGACACGCTCTCCAACCAGTCGATGACATTCCACACGAGCCGTTTCGGCGGCGCATTGGTGAGCCAGACGAGCAAGTTCATGAGCGGCTACACCCAGATGGTCGACGTCGTGGTCTACTCGCTCATCCCCACCATCGCAAGCACCGCCTGCACGTTCATCGCGCTTGCGCCGGCCGTGCCCGCCTATGCCGCGGCGCTCGCCGTGATGCTCGTGATATACGTGATCGTGGCCACGCGCATGTACCAGCGCATCCTGCCGCTGTCCGCCGCCACCGCCAAGGCGCAGAACCGCCTCTCCGGCGTGCTGTCCGACGCGGTAACGAACATCCTGGCCGTCAAGACCTGCGGACGCGAGGACTTCGAGAAGGAGCTTTTCGACGAGGCGGACCTCGCGGCCATGCGGGCCGAGAGCCGCTCCATGCGCGCCACCATGCAGCGCGGGTTCACCACGAGCGGCATCATCACCGTGATCATGCTCATCGTGTCCATTTTCGTGGCGGGCGGCAACGCCTGGTTCGGCATCTCGGGCGGCATGCTCGTCATGATGTTCTCCTACACCTATCAGCTCTCCATGCGCTTCAACTACATCAACTCGATGATGCAGCGCATGAACCGCGCCATCGGCGACGCGAGCGAAATGGCCCGCATCCTCGACGAACCCCGGCTTGTGGAGGATGCGCCCGGCGCCCCGGACCTCGTGGTGACCGAGGGCTCGATCGATTTCGACCACCTCGGCTTCGCCTACGCCGACGCCGCCGAGGGCGACCGCGTCTTCACCGACCTCAACCTGCATATCCCGGCTGGCCAGCGCGTGGGCCTCGTTGGTCGCTCGGGTTCGGGTAAAACCACCCTCACCAAGCTGCTGCTGCGCCTTTCCGACGTGCAGGACGGGCATGTGCGCGTGGACGGCCAGGACATCTCCACCTGCACCCAGCAGAGCCTGCGCCGGCAGATCGCCTACGTTCCGCAGGAAGCGCTGCTGTTCCACCGTTCCATCCGCGAGAACATAGCCTATGGCCGCCCCGGCGCCTCCGAGGAGGAGATCCGCCGTGCCGCCGAGCTTGCCAACGCGCTCGAGTTCATCGATCGCCTGCCCAGCGGCCTTGATACGCTCGTGGGTGAGCGCGGCGTGAAACTCTCCGGCGGCCAGCGTCAGCGCGTGGCCATCGCCCGCGCCATCCTCACCGACGCACCGATCCTGGTGCTCGACGAGGCCACAAGCGCATTGGACTCCGAGAGCGAGGCGCTGGTGCAGGATGCACTCGAGAACCTCATGCGCGGACGCACGTCCATCGTCGTGGCGCACCGCCTGTCCACCGTGGCAGCGCTCGACCGCATAGTCGTGCTCGCCGACGGCGAGATTGTCGAGGATGGCACGCACACCGAGCTTGCCGAGGCCGAAGGAGAATACGCCGCCCTCTGGAACCGCCAAACCGGCGCGTTTTTGGACGGGGAATAAGCCGGACGAAGAAGCTGTGGCAGGGCAAGCCGGGCTGAAAAACGGGCACGCGAAGCCGCAATGAGGCATATCCTGCTGGAATGTCACTCACCAAGCTGCGACGAACCCCCTCGCTCGAGGAAGAGGGAGCTTTTTCGTACTCATTTTGAGATTAGTCAGATACACGCGATCGGAGACCAGCTGCGACCTGCAGTTTTGTTGGACAAAGCACCCGCACTACTTCGTCCTTTTTAAACACGATACGAAAAACCTCAACTTCTCAGCGCAAGCGCGACTCGCGTTACCCCGCGAGCCCGCGCAGGTAGGCGATCTCACCCGCATAACCCGCGAGGTCGTCATGCGGGGTTTCCAAAATAAAGGGCAGTTCGGACAGGGCGGGATGCGTCACAATGGCCTGCAGCACGTGCTCGCCGCCACCGAGCTCGGGATTGCCCAGGTATCCCCCGCCGATGACCTCATGGCGGTCCTTATGCGCGCCACGCGGGTTCTTGGAGTCGTTGATATGGACCGCCTGCAAGCGCTCGAGACCCACAACGCGGTCGAATTCGGCCATGACGCCATCCAGGTCATCCACGATGTCGTACCCACCGTCGGAGATATGGCAGGTGTCCAGGCACACGCCGAGCATATCGGTGCTGGCAAGCTCGGGACGGCGCGAGGCCACACCCTCGATGATGCGTGCCAGTTCCTCGAAAGTGCGGCCCACCTCGGTGCCCTTGCCGGCCATCGTCTCGAGCAGCACGCACGTGCGCTGACCCTCGAACATAACGTGGCACAGGGCGTCGACAATGAGCTCGATGCCGGCATCGACCCCCTGACCCACATGTGCGCCAGGATGGAAATTGTAGAGTTGCCCGGGCAGCGCCTCCATGCGCTGCAGGTCCTCGGCCATGGCCTCGAGCGCGAACTCGCGCGCCCGTTCCTTGGCGGAACAGGGGTTGTACGTGTAGGGTGCATGCGCCACTAGGCGTCCAAACCCATCTTCGTCCAAGATTCGCCGCAGACCCGCCACGTCATCGAGATCGAGCGGCTTGGCGTTCCCGCCGCGCGGATTGCGCGTGAAGAACGCAAAGGTATTTGCGCCAATGGAGCGAGCGGTCTCGCCCATAGCGGTATAGCCCTTGGTAGTTGACAGATGACAACCGATGGTCAGCATGGGACCTCCGAAATACATGGGCCGCGCGCGGCGCGCAGTCGAAACACCTTGCTACTCTACGGCCTCGAGCTCGGCAAGCTCACCGGCGGGAAGCTCGACGGTCTCCTCGCCGCGCACGAGCACGACAGCCGCGACCCTGGGGGCGTCGGCCCCGCTGACCATGAACTGATGCAAGACGAAGTCCATCGTCGCCGGCGTGTCCTCATCGGGCTGGGCCATAGTCAGCGTGAGCACGCCGTCGGCAAATTCGACGCTCTCGACCGCGGGCTCCGGAATCGACGAACCGGCGACCTGGACCTGCACCGTGCCATCCTCATGCTGCATCCAGCACTCACCGGGCGTGGCCGCGCCCTGATCGCCCTCGACGTTCATGAAGGGGGCCTCAGCATCCAGCTTGGCCTCCCACGCAACGTTCTTCGAAGCGGCTGCGGGAGCGTCCTGAGCGGAACCGGTGCTGCCGGCGGCGGCAGGCTCACCGGCACCGCAGCCGGCGAGCAGAAGCGTCGCGCACAGCGCGACGGCGGAACGACGAGTCATACGGGCATCGAACATGATGGGCATCCTTTCGACGTCAATTGGCCACCCGATTGTCCCCGAACAACCCTTCATCCCCCATTACTCCACAATCCCTGGCGATGAGCGGCCCGCCAAACGGCACCAACGGGCGTTTCTCGGGCGAAAGGCGTACCATGGATACCCAAGAACCCACACCCCATATGAACGAGGAACGATCGCCATGACCGACACGCCGAGCACGGCTCCTCTCTCGCCAACCCCTCACGCGGCAACCCGCGCTCATCTGCTCGCAGGCGCGCTCCTCGCTGCCGCCGCGTTCACCCCGCTCTCCGGCTGCGCTGCCGAAGGCGCTCCGACTGCCCATGAGCAGCCTTCTGTCGACGCCCAATCCAACCTTGCTCAGGTCAGCGATACGACCATCGATGAACAGCCGCCCTCGGACGTGGCCCTGACCGAGATGAGGAGCGCGTCCGACACCGCTCGATCCGAGCTTGACGACGCAGTCGCGGACATCGAAGGTGCAGGCGCACACATCAGCTACATCGCCCTCGACCCAACAACCGGCCAGGTCATCGAGCATGACGCAGATCGAACATACTACAGTGCAAGCACCATCAAGGGACCCTTCTGCATCAGTCTCGTTCGCGCCCAAGGCGACACCGCGCGTGCGAACTACGGCGACCTCATCTCCTCGACCGTTGTCAACTCGGACAACGAGGCGTATCGGACGCTTCGTGAAAAGCTGTACGGGTCCTCGTTTTTCGCGGACCTCTGCGCCGAGGCGGGCGTGTCGTGCGACCTCACTCACTGGTATGCCGATTACAGCGTCCGCGACCTCGCAAACCTTTGGCGCATCTGCGCGCAATGGCTCTCCAGCGATGACGCGAACGCGCAATGGCTCGCAGGCCTCATGGAAAACTCGCTCAATTCCCAGGTCGATGACATCGCCGGCGAAAATGCCGTGACCTGGTCGAAAGCCGGATGGTACTCAGGCGGCGGCCCGCGCTATGACGTCACATTCGACGGAGGGATCGTCAACGCCAAACAGGGCTCCTATGCAATTGCCGTTGCGACCAACCGAGGCTCGGACTTTGCCACCGTCGAACGCGTCATGCGTCCGCTCGCGGCCCTTGCCGAAGCCGGCCTCGACGCGGCGCGCGCGCAGTAGCCCCTCGCCGAGACCCTACAGCCACGCATCCCCGTCCGAGCCAGACCTTATAATGGTCTGATCCGATTCGAAAGGAACCCCGTGAAGGTCATCGTCTACACCGACGGCTCGTCGCGCGGCAACCCCGGTCCCGGCGGGTACGGCGCCGTATTGCGCTACACCGCGCCCTCGGGAAAGCTGCACACGCTCGAGCTCTCCCGCGGTTACGACCGCACCACCAACAATCGCATGGAGCTGCTCGGCGTCATCAGCGCACTCGAGGCCCTCAACCGCCCCTGCGATGTCGAGGTCCACTCGGACTCCCAATACGTCTGCAACGCCTTCAACCAGCACTGGGTCGAGGGCTGGATCCGCCGGGGGTGGAAGACCTCACAGAAGAAGCCCGTCAAGAACGTCGACCTCTGGAAACGGCTGCTCGCCGCCAAGGAGCCCCACAACGTGACCTTCCATTGGGTGAAGGGCCATGCCGGGCACGAATTCAACGAACGCTGCGACCAACTCGCCTGCGCCGCGGCGGACGGCACGGATCGCGCCTGCGACACCGGATTCGTCGAGGGCGAATCCGACTAACCGGCCCAACCGCACGTATCTCGCGTGTCCACACCGGGGCGCCCGCCGGCGCCGAGAGAGAGGAGCGGACATGATCCGCATCGCCACCATCGGAACGAGCGGCATCACCGCATGCATGCTCGGCGCCCTATCGAATGTGGAGGGCGCCGTCTTCGTGGGCACCCTCTCGCGCGATCGCCAGAGAGCCGCCGCCTTCACGTCCGAGCATGGGGGAACGACCCCCTTCACCTCCCTCGACGAGCTGGCGGCAAGCGACGAGGTCGATGCGGTCTACATCGGCAGCCCCAACGCCCTCCATCACGACCAAGCCCTCGCCTGCATCGCAGGGGGCAAACACGTCATCGTCGAAAAACCGTTCTGCGCCAACCGACGGGAGGCCGCTGAGGTGTTCGAGGCAGCTCGGGACGCGGGCGTCGTCGCGCTCGAAGCGATGCGCCCCCTGCACGACCCCGCCTTCCACGCCATCAAGGACGCCCTGCCTCAAATCGGCGCTATCCGCCGCGCCACGCTGCGCTTCGGTAAGTATTCCTCCCGCTACGATGAGATTTTGGCGGGGCGCCATACCAACATCTTCGACTGCGCCATGGCCTCCGGATCTCTCATGGACATCGGCGTTTACTGCGTCGAGCCACTCATCGAACTGTTCGGAGCCCCCGAGCGCGTGCTGGCCTCCGCCGCGCTGCTCGATGAGGCGACCCGCGACCTCACGAACGGCCCCATCGACGGATCGGGGGTCGTCCTCGCCTCCTACCCCGGCATGACCGCCGTCCTCGCGCATTCCAAGACCACGAACGACCTCTCCGACAGCCAAATCGAGGGCGAGCTGGGCACCCTTGCCGTGCACGGCATCTCCGCGCCCTCTTCCATGCACATCGACCTGCGCTCCGATGCCGCGCGGCAGACGGACTCCGTCGGGTACTCCTCAGCCCAGACCGTCGGGCGAGACATCGACCTCCCCGCATTCGAGAACACCATGCAGCACGAGCTCTCGGACTTCATCGAGGCCGTTGAGCACGTCCGAACGGGCGACGTTTGCACCGAGGCGCCGTGTGGCCTCTTCGGCAACGTCGCCCACTTCCGCGACATAACCCTCTCCTCACTCGCCCTCATGGACGAAGCTCGTCGTCAAATGGGCGTGAGCTTCCCCGCCGATCGCACGGCGCCGGACGCGCCCGATGCGCCATCCGTCGAATGATTGCATGTTTAGAGGCATTTTTCGGAAATCGAGGGTGTCTCCTTGCCTTGCGTCTCCCCTTCTGCTCAAATGTTACTTATCGAGTAACGATAGGAGACGCCATGAGCACCACGGCCACCGGGCAGCCCATCACCCGCCGCAACACGCGCCAGCGCCAACTGGTACTCGATGCCGTGCGGTCGCGCTGCGACCACCCCACGGCGGAGGACATCTACCTGCAAGTCCGCGAGACCGACGAGCGTGTGAGCCGAGGGACCGTCTACCGCAACCTCAACCTCCTCACTGAGGCGGGCGTCATCACCACGGTGAAGACCCCGGGCACCACCCGCTTCGACCGGCGTTGCGACGGTCACGGACACGCGGTCTGCCGCTGCTGCGGTGCCGTCGCCGACGTCATGCTGCCCTACGATGACGGGCTCGACGAGCGCGCAGGGCTCGAGACGGGGTTTTCGGTCGACGCGCACAACCTGGTATTCGAAGGCACCTGCCCGGCCTGCCAGCGCGCAGCCCAAAGCTAGACGAGTCCCAGCTTTCTGCAGGCGTTCCAGATGCCGTCGTCGTCCACGTCGGTGGTGACGAAGCTGGCACACTCCTTCACGCCATCCCACGCGTTTCCCATGGCGATGCTCGTGCCCACGACCTCGAACATGCCAAGGTCGTTCTCGCCGTCGCCGAATGCGATGGCCTCCTCGGGCGCGATGCCGAAGCGTTCGAGAGCGGCGCGCACGCCGTAGTCCTTGCCACCCTTCGCAGGGACCACGTCGCAGAACAGGTCGTTCCAGCGCGTTGCCACGACATGCTCGGTTTTGGAAAGGAACACCTGCTCGACATCGGGCCCGCCGAACACGTTGAACTGGTAGACCGGAAGCTCGTAGGCCCAATCGAGGTCGCCGAGCGAATAATCGAGCCCCACCTGACGACCGAGCTCGATCACGCGGTCGCCGAGATTGTTCACAAACGAGCGGCTCCCCTGCATCACATACAGGTCATAGAGCCCTTCGCGGGCCTGCTCGACTATCACGCGCACGTCGCGGTCGTCGATGTGGGCATCGCGAAACACCCCTTCATCGTCGAAGCACAGTTGGCCGTTCATGGTCACATATGCGTCGAAGCCCGTTTTGAGCTCCTCGTGCATCTCCATGAGCGAACGACCGCTGGCGATGCACACCTTGATGCCCTTCGCACGCATGAGCTCGATGGCGCGCCATGCGCTCTCGGGCACACGATGCGTCTTGAAGCCGACAAGCGTGCCGTCGATATCGAAAAACGCCGCCTTGATCATCAGATCCTCCCATGCGGTTCGGGGCGCACGGGCGCCATTACAAGATCTCGAGGGCCCCGTCCTTGACGGTGAGGCCGATATTGCCCTGAAGCAGGTCGTCCATGAGGGTGCCGACCAACTCGAAGCGCCAACCTTCGCGCAGGGGGCTGCGCTCGGGATGCTCGATGTAGTCGAGCAGGCCGTCACGCGAGACGATCAGCGAGGTTGCGACGCCGGAGCGCTCGGAAACGAGGCGGATCAGCGCGTACATGAGGTCGATGACGCTCTCGAGCTCGGGCGCCGGCGCGCGGTGGGCGCGGCCGATCGAGGGCAGGTTCTCCTGCGGGCAGCGGCGACCGCGAGCGATTGCGTCGAGAGCGACCTCGACATCGCGGGCACTCAGCTGCTCGGTCCCGCGCACCGCGCGGAAGTCCTCGACGGTCTGCGGCGCGCGTTTACACAGCGCCAGCAGGACTTCGTCGGACATGACCCACTTGCGCGGGATATCGCGCGTCTCCGCCCGTTGCTCGCGCCAAGAGGCGAGCTCGCGGGCAACAGCGAGCTGACGGCGCGTGCAGGCGTTCACGCGCTTCACACGCTTGAACGCGGCACGGGGATCGCTGCGATAATGGGCGGGGTCGGCAAGGGGGCGAATCTCGTCGCGCACCCAGGCCGTGCGACCGAGCGAATGCAGCTTGGACTCGATGACGCGATACGCATCGATGAGATAGCGCACATCGTCAAGGGCATACTCGATCTGCTTGGGGCTCAGCGGACGGCGCGACCAGTCCGTCAACGATTCGGTCTTGGGCAGGGAGACGCCGCAGAACGTGCTCACGAGGTTGTGGTAAGAGCACTGCGCGCGCTCACCGAGGAACCCCGCCGCCACCTGCGTATCGAAGATCGGTGCGGGCACGGAGCCGAGCGCGTGGGAGAGCACCTCCATATCTTGCGAGCAGGCATGGAACACCTTGAGCGTGTCGACGTCGGTCATGAGCTCGGCGAGCGGCCCCAAGTCGTCGATCGCGAGGGGGTCGATGACCACGCACTCGTCTGGCGTGGCGATCTGCACCAAGCACAGCTTGGCGTGATAGGTCTTCTCCCGCAGGAACTCCGTGTCGATGGCGATGGCCGAAAAAGCACGGGCGCGATTGCAGAAGGCGGTCAGGTCCTCATTTGTGGAGATGTACATTCGTCTCCCCGGTACGGGAAAACCCGCGTGCGACACGGGTAGGATTACGTCATCTTGTAACTATACCCGCCTTTTCATGAACAGGGAACTCGCCATGCGTTGCCTCATCATCCACAACCCCGCCTCCGGCCCCCGCTCAGACGAGATTTTCGACTTCGCGCGCGCTCTGTCCGAGGCCGGCGATGAGGTATGCCTGCGCTTCATCGGCGACGGCATGGAGCCTCATCAGGCCGCGGAGGACGTGAGCGCGTTCGACCGCGTCGTGGTCTCCGGTGGGGACGGCACCGTGTCCAACGTGCTCGACCATATCCGCGATAGCCACATCCCCACGCTCGTCTTCCCCTCCGGAACCGCGAACCTGTTCTTCAACAACATCGGCAACGCGCCCGAACCCGCCGCGCTGGCCAAGGCCTGCCGCGAGGGCCGAACCAAGACGGCCGACATGGGAGAGCTGTTCTGGAAGGCGGAGGACGGCAGCGTCCAACGCCACGGTTTCATCATCATCGCGGGCACCGGCTTCGATGCCGACATCATGCACAAGGCCGAGCCCGCCAAGGGCGACATGGGAGAAATCGCCTACTTCCTCTCGGCGCTCGCCAACCCCGCCCCCACCGTCGCGCACTTCATCATCGAGCACGACGGGGAGGTCGACGAGCTCGACGGCATCGGCTGCATGGTGGGCAACACCTCGCTCATCCAAAACGATATCAACCTGTTCCCCGATTGCCGCATGGACGACGGGTTCATCGATATCGCCGTGATCCAGCCCGCCAAAACCGTCGAGCTGCTCCCCACCCTGCTCGCCGGCGTCCTCGATCCCGCAGGCAAGGGCCTGGGTCGGCCGCAGTTCACCCTCTTCCAAGCCAAGGAGGCGCGCATCACCTGCACACCCTCCCTCGGCATGGAATTCGACGGGGAGCTCATCCACAACAACACCGGCGAATTCGGCGCCCGCGTCCTTCCCGCCTGCCTCGACCTCATCGTCGACGACTTCGCCAAACTCTAGCGTGTCGCGGCGCGCGTAACGGCACCGAAACGTATCGCCCGCCCCGTTGCACCCGCACTGCACTGTGCTATAGTGCCTAACCAACGTTTCGACCTCCGATAGCGCGAAAGGAGCCATCATCATGAAGCAGATCACGTTCGTCTCCCTCAACAACTGGTGGTGGCATGACGCGTCTTCGGCCGGTCGACGGTGAGTCCTCATACCCATATACCATCCAGGTAACACGAGGCCTCCGGTTTGACCGGGGGCCTTTTTTCATGCCGAGGCCCCGTCCACCGCCTTTGCCCCCCCCTGAACGCAAGCACCCCAGTTCGCGAAAGGAACTTCCCATGACCACCCCGTTCCAACCCAGTGGCCGACCCCGCACCGTCGCCATCGACGAGCGACGCGGCCTCGACATCCAAAGCCTCGTCTTGCTTGCCGTCCTGCTCGCCGCCGGCTTCATCCTCAACTTCACGGCAGGCAAGGCCATCTCCGCGGTCTCCGGCGGAGCCATCGCCCCCGAATTCATCGTCTCCGCCTTCTGCCTCGCGATCCTGGTCATTCGCCCCACCATCCCGCAGGCCCTCGTGATCGGACTCATCTCGGCCGCGGTCATCCAAATCACCACCAGCTCCCCCGGCATCGACTTCGTCGCCGAAGGCATCGCCGCCGTCGCCATGGCGTCGATCGTGAACGTCGGCGCGCGCACGCCCGCGCGCAACCTGGTGCCCGTGGTCGGCACCTTCATCACCACATTCCTCTCCGGAATGATCTTCATGGTGGTCAAGATGGCGCTCATGGGCTTCGCCGGTGAGCTGGCCGCCGTGATGACTCCAGTCGTAACGGTCACGGCGGTCTTCAACGCGATTCTCGTAGGTGCGCTCTATCAGCCCGTCAAACAATCGCTCGGTCTGAACGAGTGACGCAGCCGCATCCGTCCCACTCGGCATCTCCAGATGCCGAGCACCGAGAAAGGAGCCCTATGAGCGCGATCATCGAAATGGAGTGCGTCTCGTTCTCCTACGGCACCGCCGCTGACGGCGCCTACGCCCTCAAGGACATCGACCTCTCCGTCGAAGAGGGCACCTTCGTCGGCCTGATCGGCCCCTCGGGTGCCGGAAAGTCGACGCTGGCGAGCGCCATCACCGGCGCCATCCCCCACCATTATCGGGGCCGCCTGTTTGGCTCCACACTCGTGGCGGGACTCGACACCTGCGAGGCGTCCCTCACCGATATAGCCAAGGTCGCCGGCTCGGTCCTCCAAGACATCGACGCTCAGATGGTGGCCTCCGTCGTGGAGGACGAGCTGTTGTTCGGCCTTGAGAACTTCGGCATCGACCACCGCGAGATCGAGGGGCGCATCGCATCGGCCCTCGACGCCGTGGGCATCGCCGACCTGCGCCATCGCGAAATCGCGACGCTTTCCGGCGGGCAGAAGCAAAAGGTCGCCATCGCCGCCATCCTCGCCATGACGCCTCGCGTCATCGTCATGGACGAACCCACCTCCGCGCTCGATCCCGCGAGCGCGCGCGATGTGTTCGAGGTACTCCGACGCGCCAAGGAGCTGACGGGGATGACCGTCATCCTCATCGAGCAGACGGTCGCGCTGCTCGCCGAGTATTGCGACCGCGTCGTCGTGATCGATCAGGGCCGCATCGCACTCGACGGTACGCCGACCGACGTTTTCTCCCACGGGGAGACCCTGCGAGCCATCGGCGTTGACACCCCGAGAACCGTCCGTATCTCCAACAGTCTCGCCGAAGCCGGGCTCGCGCCAACCGACTCCCCCGCGCTCACGCTCGACGGTGCCGAATCCCTCGTCGCGGACATCCTCGCCCCCGGGCTATCCAAGAGTTCGCCCATCGTGCCCTGCGCCCTGGGCGATGGACCGGATGCGCGCGACACGGCCGATAAACGCCCGATCATCGTCGACGTCGCCGGAGCAGCGTATTCCTACGGAACGGGGCAGGCGGGCATCGAGGGCATCGACCTCACCGTGCGCGCCGGTGAGATTCTCGCCGTCGTCGGCCAGAACGGCGCCGGCAAAACGACCTTCACCAAATTGCTGAACGGCCTGATCAAGCCAAGCGGCGGCGTGGTTCGCATCGCCGGGCTCGACACCCGCACGACACCGGTGAGCGTGCTCGCGTCACACGCCGCGACCCTCTTCCAAAATCCGGACCGCCAGCTATGCCGCAATACCGTCGTCGAGGAGATCTCCTTCGGCCTCGAGCTCCAAGGCGCACCCGCCGATGCCGCACGGGAAAGGGCACGTCACGTCGCCGCCACCTTCGGCCTGCCCGAAAACGCCTCCCCCTTCAACCTCTCCCGCGGCCAACGCCAGATGGTCGCGCTCGCAAGCGTCGTGGCCCTCGAACCCGAGCTCATCATCCTTGATGAGCCCACGAGCGGGCTTGACTACCGCGAATGCATGACCGTCATGGAGACGGTCCGCCAACGCGCCCTCGACGGCGCCGCCGTCGTCATGGTCTGCCACGACATGGAGGTCGTGAGCGATTTCGCCGACACCCTCGCCGTCATGGCGGAGGGCAGGCTGATCGAAGTCGGCCCCTCCCGCGAGGTGTTCGCAAACGACGCGTTGCTCGCCCATGCGCGCATCGCAGCGCCGTGCGTGCCCGCGCTCGGCAAGCGCCTGGCGGCCCGTTTCCACCCCTCGTTCGCCCACATAACCGAAGTCGCCGACCTCGTCGCCCTCGTCAAGGAGCTGAAGGCCCATGCTTGATGTCATCGATTACACTCCCGGGAAGAGCCTGCTGCACCGTCTCAACCCCGTGACGAAGCTCGCGATCGCAGCGGCGATCATCGCCGCGACCTTTCTCGCGCAAAGCCCCTTCGTCCTCATGGCCCTGCTCGCACTCACCCTGGGAATCGGCGCCTACGCCGGCGTGGCAAGACGCCTGACGAGCCTGCTCAAAGTGCTCCTGCCCATCGTGGCCGTCATGTTCACCTTACAGGTCGCGTTCACTCCCACGGGCGAGCATATCGTCGCATTCGCGACCGTCGATGGCGTGATCGGCGGGCTGCGCGCATGCCTGCGCCTGGTTGGCGTTGCCTTGCCGCTCGTGCTCGTGCTCAGCGTGACGAGACTCACGGACCTGGCCAATGCCTGCGTGGAGGTCCTCCACGTCCCCTATCGCTACGCGTTCACGTTCACCACGGCCCTTCGGTTCGTCCCGGTGTTCACGCGCGAGATGCACGCCATCATGGAAGCTCAAACCGCGCGCGGCGTGCACTTTGACACCGGCAACCCGTTCAAGAAACTCGCCCTCATGATTCCCGTGTGCATCCCGCTGCTCGTAACCTCGGTGCAAAAAACCGATGCAACGGCGCTCGCAGCCGAGCAGCGCGGTTTTTACCTGCGCACGCGCGCCAGCTCCTATCGCCGCTATCCGATGACCGCCACAGACATCGCCGTCCTTGGCTGCTGTCTCGCGCTCGTGGCGATCGGATTCACCCTGTAGGCGCACCTGCACCGAGGCGCTAAGATAGCGATGCACGACGAATGAACCCGCCCGGGATGGGTGGCGGCCCGATTTTGCCAGGAGGAACCATGCAGCTGACCGACCGTCTCGACGAGCGCACGCGCGAGCTTCTCGCCGACGGCTTCGATGCCGCGCGTGAACGCCCCGTGACCCTGCGCGCCAACACGCTCAAGGCAACTTCCGACCAGGTCTCCGCGGCGCTCGACGCTGCCGGCATCGGTTATACCCGCGTGCCCTGGTACGAAGACGCCTTCGTACTCGATGGCGCACGAGAGCGCGAGGTGTGGGACCTCGACATCTACCGCGACGGTCTCGTGTACCTGCAGAGCCTCTCCTCCATGCTCCCGCCCCTCATCCTCGACCCGCTCACGGGCGCCGATATCCTCGACATGTGTTCGGCCCCTGGCGGCAAAACCTCCCAGATCGCCGCCCTCACGACCAACGGCGCACACCTCACCGCCTGCGAGATGAGCGCACCGCGCGCCGAGAAACTCGCGTACAACCTCGACAAGCTCGGCGCTCAAAACGTGAACATCATGCGCACGGACGCGCGTCGCCTCGACGAGTTCTTCAGCTTCGATCAGATCCTGCTCGACGCGCCCTGCACGGGAACCGGCACATATCGCACGGGTGACGAACGAGCGGAAAAGCGCATGACGCCCCAACTGCTCGACAAGGTGGTCAAGTCCCAGCGCGCACTGCTGGACCGAGCGCTCACGGTCTTGAAACCCGGCGGCACCCTCGTCTACTCCACCTGTTCGGTTCTCCCCGAGGAAAACGACGAGCAGGTGCGTGCGGCCCTCAAGCGCCATCGCGACTGCAAGGTCGTACCGATCCTTGCAGGCAACGTCGACGACGGGCAGTCCGATCCGGAAGAGCGCATCATCACGATCGCGCACGCCGACGAGGGTGAGCTCGCATGGCCGATTATGAATCTCCCGAACTCGCTCGAGGGAACACTGACCCTCGCCCCGACCAGGCTGTACGAGGGGTTCTACGTCGCCGTCATACAAAAACAGGCCCCTCGCACCAGACGATAAGGCCACGTTGGATAAACATGAAACGGGACCCCCGCGTCAATGGCGCGGGGGTCCCGGCGTTCACACGGATGCAAGCGTCCGATCGACGGCTATCGCTCGCGCTCCTCATCGCCCTTGCGGGCGTTGCGGTCCTTAAGGGTGGCGAACAGCAGGTATACCAGGGCCACCACGGCGATGGCGCCGGCGATCATGAGCACCGGGGCCAAAATGTCGAACATCTCCACGGCGGCACCATCCCTTCTCGCGCGCGGATGCGCACTCTCAAATTGCTCTCGCCGCCCCAGCATACCAGATTCGACCCCGATAGCCGCCATGGCGCAGGAACCACAAAGGCATGGAGACCGCGTGAGTGACGCCCCTTGGTCCTCTAAAGCATACGGGCGGGTACAATGAATCGACATTCGTCCTTCCCTCAAGGGGGCATCATGACCAACACCACTCCCGACGCCGAGCGCGCCTCTATACCCGACCCGCGCCCCGATGCCGTTGAACCGCAAATGGGCACCGGCTCCGCCGCCACGTCCAACCCCATACCGGCCATCGAGCGCAACGTCGACCATGCCGAGCTCGAACCCGGCGACACCGATACCGACCCCATCTCGGTGAGCGCCGAGGTCCCCGAGTCGATCGAGGCGACCATCGATTTCTCCGAAGTCGAACTTGCCGACGAATTCGCCGAACCCGAGCTCGCCGTGACGCCGGGCGGCCTGCTGCCCATGGAGCCCTCGCCCATCGAGGGCCGTCTGCGCAAGGCCCCGCTCCGCGTCCCCGATGAGCTTGAGGAGTGCGGCGGCTTCACGCTGTTCGGGCGTCGCATCAAGTCGCTGCTCTACACCACCGACGTCGCCGTCATTCGCAACTCAAACGCCGATGCGATCTTCGCCGTGTATCCCTTCACCGCGCAGCCCGCCATCACGCAGGCCCTGCTCACCGCCTCCGAGGCCCCCGTCTTCGTGGGCGTTGGCGGCGGCACCACAACCGGCAAGCGCTCCGTGCAGTTGGCGGCCGTATCCGAGATGCAGGGCGCCGCGGGCGTTGTCGTCAACTCCCCCGCTCCGCCCGAGATGATCGAGCAGATCTGCGCCGTCATCGATATCCCCGTCATCGCCACGGTGGTGCGCTGCGATGCGGTCGCGCATGCCAAGGTGAAGGCCGGCGCCAAGATCCTGAACGTCGCCGCCGGCAAGGACACCCCTGCCGTTCTGCGCGAGCTGCGCGAGATCTACCCGAATCTCCCGCTCATCGCATCTGGCGGTCGCAGCTCGCTGTCCGTTCGCGAGACCGTCCAGGCGGGCGCCAACGCCGTCATCTGGACGCCGCCCTCGGCGCAGCAGCTCCAGGCCGACATGATGCGCCGTTATCGCGAGGCCGAAGTCAAACCCGAGGTGCCGATCATGGACCCGGTCGCCGCGGCAGATGTCAATCCCCTTGAAAGCGCGCGCGCCGACGTGCCCATCCCCGACGAGCTGATCGCCAAGGCAACCACCGGCGGCCCCAAGCGCCAGCGTCCCTTCCCCCAGCTCTTCTTCAAGGGTAGGCGCCACTGACGCTTGCCCGGTACCCCGATCTCTTGGGCAGGCCCAACCAGAGCCCGTCCGATATCCCGATCGCACAAGGCCCCGGCCAGCTCGACCCGCATGGTCGGCAGGTCGGGGCCTTTTTTCATGCCCAGATGCTATACTCCGCACCATGGGCGCACGCCCGGATAATCTCACGAAAGGACCAGCCATGCTCGTCACCAAGCTCGCCAACTCCGCATCTCACGATTACCTGGCAGAACGCTTCCGCGCTGCCTACGACTTCCTCACCTCCTCCGATCTCATGTCTCTACCGCTCGGCCGCAATGAGATTCAAGGCGACGACGTCTATGCGAACGTGCTCGAGTACGATACGGTCCCCGCTTGCGAGAAGGAGCTCGAAGCGCATCGCGACTACTTCGACGTCCAGTTCGTGGCAAGCGGCGAAGAGCTCCTGCAGTTCGCCGACTGCGAGGGCCTCGAAACCGTCCAGGCCTACGACGAGGCGGACGATTACTGCCTGCTCAAGACCCCCGAACCTGTTACCTCCATCGTGCTGCGCGCAGGCGAGCTCGCCATCTTCGCACCCGAGGACGCCCACAAACCCGGTTGCGCCCTGGGCGAGCCGTGCCATGTCCGCAAGATCGTCGTGAAGGTCCGCGCCTAGCCCACACGCCAAAACGACCCATCAACTAGATTCGAATCGAAATATGAAAACGCTCCTCTCGCAACTTGCGAAGTTTGGCGTGGTCGGCATCGTTGCCACCATCATTGACTTCGGAATCATGAACCTGCTCCATTACGGAGCCCACCTCGATATCCTTTTCGCCAATACGGCGGGATTCGTCGTCTCGCTCATCTTCAACTATGTAGCGAGCATGAAGTTCGTCTTCGAACACAAGGACGGGATGAGCCGGCGCCGCGAGTTCATCATCTTCGTTGTGCTCTCGGTCATCGGCCTCATCCTGAACGATGGCATAGTCCTGGCCCTCAACAAGGGGCTGTCAATCGAGGCCAACGTTGCAAAAATTGCCGCCACGTCACTTGTAATGATTTACAACTTCGTGACGCGCAAAATCTTACTCGACGGCACGATCAGCCAATAATCGCACACCAATTGTCCGTTCACCGGAATTGAAATGCCGCCCGCCGACACGTCATGTCGACGGGCGGATTCATATGCTTCTTGTGCTTGACCTTACAATTCGTTTACCCAAGACGTATAGTTGCCTGCATTGAAGCAGGACGGCCATCATGGCCCTCGTGAGCGGAAGTGATGGTTTGCGCAGCGCACTCGCACACCCCAATACTCGTCAGTTTTTGAAATTCGCCGCCGTGGGACTCGCCTCCCTGGCGGTCGAGTACGCATTTCTCGTCTATCTGCTGCAGTCGCTCAATATGAACTACCTCATGGCGACCACGATCTCCTTCATCATCTCCATCGTGTTCAACTACATCCTGTCCATGAAGTACGTTTTCGTGCATAAAGAGGACATGAGCCGCCGCCGCGAATTCATCATCTTCTCGGTGCTCTCCGCCATCGGCCTGGGACTGAACGACCTGTACATGTTCATCGGCGTCGGCCTGCTGAACATCGGCACCATGTCCATGAAGCTCATCTCCACGTTTTTCGTCACCTGGTACAACTACTTCAGCCGCCGTAAGTTCCTGGACGCCGGCCACGCGTGAGAAGCCTCGGGGTCCATGCTCGTCGATTGGCTAGAACTTGATAGAAACGCAGCGAAAAGGGCCGAATCGCGGCCCTTTTTCATATGTGTACCCGAAGATGCCGAGGTTCTGGCGGCACCTCGGTTCGCGGCCATCAGACCTTCAAGCTTCAACTCAAAGTTGAAAGTCGTGACGGAGCGCAAAACGCCTCAGTTTCGTAGACATCTGTACGTCTTACCAGGTAGATGAGGTATTTTGGGTCAGTTGACCTTCGGTTAAACCCTCACCTTAAAGGTGAACTTGAAACTACAAAACTGCTTCACATTTCATCGTCTCCGCAGGTAGCTGAAGCTTAAACCTTCAACTTGAACCTTAAAGAATGTCTAACGTTCAAGTTGAACTCGAAGCCGATGCTATGATGCTTGCTGTCCTAAGGTAAGCAACAGACGAGGATGTACATGGACGCAACTCCAAGCATGCACACCACGTGGCGCACCAGCCGCACCCGCCGCATCATCGCGGGCGCCGGCGTGACGGCGGCGCTGTTCGCGAGCGTGCTCTTCCCCGTCCCGGCACGAGCAATCACCACCGAAACCGCAGCCACGCTCACCGAGACCCAGAAAAAAGTAGAGGAGACCGCCGCCGCATTCGATGAGGCGACGAAGAACCTCGACTCCCTGCAGGAGCAGGTCGCCGAGAACGAGGCGCGCATCGCCGAGCTCGAGGCCAAGCTCCCCGCCGCGCAGGAGCGCGCCAGCCGCGCCATGCGCGAGCTCTACAAGCACCACAAGGGCTCCAATACCCTCATGAGCTTCGTGCTGAACACCAAGAGCATGGATGAGCTCATCTCCGGTATGAAGTATCTCGATCAGGTCAAGGATGCCAACGTCGGTGCCCTCACTGAGCTGAGCGAGCTCCAAACCGAGCTCGAAGCCAAGAAGACCGAGCTCAAGAGCGCCAAGGTCCAGGCCGAGGCGGAGCGCGATTCCGCCGCCGAGGCCCTCGCCCAGGCCCAGAAGCTCCGCGAGGCCGCGCAGGCTCAGGCCGACGCTGAGGCCGAGGCCGAGCTCGCCGCGCTTCAGCAGGCGTCTCAGAACACGGGCGGCGGCGCAGTCGCCACGCCCAACAACGGTGTCGTGAACTGGGACGTCGACCAAGCGTCCTTTGTGGCCGAATGGGCCCCGCGCATCGACGCGTACCTCGCCGGCTCCCCGCTCGAGGGCCAGGGCGCCACGTTCGCCAATGCTGCCTGGAAGTACGGAGTAGACCCTCGCTTCTCCCCCGCCATCTCCAACACGGAGAGCTCCAAGGGCCGTCATTGCTTCCGACCCCACAACGCCTGGGGCTGGGGTAACGCAAGCTGGGGCAGCTGGGAGGAGGCCATCGACGCGCATGTCTCCGGCCTCGCCCGTGGATACGGCTACACCATCAGCGTCGCCGGCGCCAAGAAGTACTGCCCGCCCAACTGGTTCAACTGGTACAACAACACGCTGAGCGAGATGAGCCGAATTTAGAGCAGCAAATGAAAGGAGCCCGATCGGGCTCCTTTTTAATATCTGCTTACACGCCCTCCCGCGTGCTGATTCGCCCGCAAACGGGGTACGATGGAGAACGTGCTAAAAACCCGTTCCAAAACGATAGGAGTCCCAATGGAGCGACCGAACGCCTGGAAGAAATACGACGACGCGACCCTGGCCGAGCTCGACCAGCTCTGCGAGGATTACCGCCGCTACATCAGCGAGAACAAGACCGAGCGCGAGTGCGTGACCTCCAGCATCAAGCTTGCCGAGAAAGCCGGTTACGTGAGCCTCGAGACCGCCCTTGCCGAGGGCCGCACGCTCAAGGCCGGCGACAAGGTCTACGCCGCCAGCCACAACAAGACCCTCATGCTCGTCAACCTGGGCCGCCGCCCGATGGAGCAGGGCATGAACATCCTGGGTGCCCACATCGACTCCCCGCGCCTCGACCTCAAGCAGAATCCGCTGTACGAAGCCGGCGACATGGCTTACCTCGACACCCACTACTACGGCGGTGTGAAGGCCTACCACTGGGTCGCCACCCCGCTGGCGCTGCACGGCGTCATCTGCAAGAAGGATGGCACCACCGTGGACATCGCCGTGGGCGAGGACCCGGCCGATCCGGTCTTCTGCATCTCCGACTTGCTGATCCACCTCGCAAGCGATCAGATGGAGGAGCCCGCCGGCAAGGCGGTCGACCATGAGAACCTCGATGTCATCGTTGCCGGCCGTCCCGTCGTCATCGAAGGCGACGAGGAGGTCAAGGAGCCCGTCAAGCAGATGTTCCTCGACCTCATCAAAGAGAAGTACGACGTCGAGGAGGAGGACTTCCTCTCCGCCGAGATCGAGGTCGTACCCGCCGGCCCCGCCCGCGACATGGGCCTCGACCGCTCCATGATCTTGGGCCACGGCCAGGACGACCGCGTCTGCGCCTACCCGTCCCTGCGCGCCCAGCTCGACACGCCCGAGGTCGAGACCACGAGCGTGACCCTGCTCGTCGACAAGGAGGAGATCGGCTCCGTGGGCGCCTCCGGCATGACCAGCCGCTTCTTCGAGAACACCATCGCCGAGATCATGGCACTCGCCGGCGAGGACTCCCCGCTTGCCCTGCGCCGCGCACTCGCCAACTCCCGCATGCTCAGCTCCGACGTCTCGGCCGGTTTCGACCATCTCTACGCCGACCACTTCGAGAAGAAGAACGCCGCCGTCATGGGCCACGGTCTGTGCTTCAACAAGTACACGGGCTCCCGCGGTAAGGGCGGCTCCAACGACGCCGACGCCGAGTACTTCGCCCAGATCCGCGACATCATGGACGAGGCCGGCGTGGATTACCAGACCTGCGAGCTCGGCCGCATCGGCGCGGGCGGTGGCGGCACCATCGCCTACATCCTCGCCGAGTACGGCATGGACGTCATCGACTCCGGCGTAGCCGTCATCTCCATGCACGCGCTGTGGGAGGTTGCCAACAAGGCCGACATCTACGAGGCCTACAAGGGCTACAAGGCCTTCATCGAGCGTCCGTAGCACCCAAGCACCGGACATCGCGCTCGGAACGCGTACAAGCTCCGAAACGAGAACAGCCGCAGGTCTCCATCGGCCTGCGGCTGTTCTCATACTCGTCGATATGCGAGGGTCGTCCCGCCGGCACGGCCGCGCGGGCATTTCGCCCCCCCCTGCGGAAGCGGGCCGTCCGCGCCTAGTCCCCCGCAGCGGCGCGAACCACCTCGGGATCGGCATGCGCGCCGGAAATACCCACGATAGCGGCGGCCACGCGGTTCGCACGGGCAATCGCGGACTCGGGCGTCTCGCCTCGGTGCAAACCGACCATGAGCGCACCGATGTGCGAATCCCCGGCGCCGATGGTATCCACCACATGAGCAGGCGAACCAGCGACGACGTCCGAACGATTACCGTCGCAATACAGGCAACCGTCTCCGCCCAGCGTGGCGAACACGGCGTTGCCGACATAGCGCGCAAGGGCCACGGCGGCGCGCTCGATATCCGCGCGGCCCCCTTCCGTCTTTGCATCGTCAACGGATTCCCCGTCACACAAACGGCCTGCGAGCACCATCGCCTCATCTCCGTTCATGTGCAAGACGGGATGAAGCGCACATACGCGCTCGAGTAAATCGAGGGGCACGGCATCGGGTCTTGGGCCCGGCGTGAAAAAGATCACCTTATCCCGGCACGCGCGCTCCAAAAACTCAACGACCACCGGCCCCGTGGGGCCTTCGACCTCGAGTCCGCACACGTACACCGCGTCGACTTCGTCCATATCGATCGCATCGAACCAAGTGGGCTCGTAGTGATAGTCGGCGCCGTGGTACGCCACGAACGTGCGCTCGCCGCCAGGCTCGACGAAGCAGTAGCAGCAACCGTTCTCCATCGCATCGTTCTCAACCAGGACCTCGACGCCCTCGGACCGCAGGCCGCGCCGCACGAAGTCGCCGAACGCGCCCGTACCCACGGGGCTGAACAACATCGCGGGCTCACCAAGCGCATGAGCGATGGAGAATGCGTTGAATGCGCACCCGCCGAGCGTCATCTTCTGTCCATACACGACAACGTCCTGCGCCGTTTGCGGCAGCTTATCGACATTAATCACCACATCGGCGCATGTCACTCCAACGAACAGCAGCTTTCCCACGGCGGGCCCTCCTCGATACGAACTGGTTCAGGGCCTATAATAGCCAATATCAGTTTGAACGAAGGGCTTGATCGCCCCATCCGCCCCGCAGAAAGGCGAGCACGTGACCGAGCAACCGCAAACCGGCAACACCATATCGAACGGCTCCTCAACGGCCCCGAACCGCATCGACAAGCTGGCGATCGTGGTCGTGACCTTCAAACGTCAGGAGCTGCTCGCCAAGCTCTTCGACTCCTTTTGCGGGCTGACGCGCGCCCCGTGGCGCATCGTCATCGTCGATAACGAGAATTCCGAGCAAACCCGCCAGATGGTCGAGGACCTCGGTCGCCGCACAGACGAGCTGTGGGGCGTGGAGGGCGACGCCGCGGATACCGAGGGCGGCACGGCGCGCGTTGTGTACGCTCCGCAAAGCGGCAACCTGGGCGGCGCGGGCGGTTTCTCCGCCGGCGTCAAGCGCGCATACGAGCTGGGCGCCCAGTGGTTCTGGGTCATGGACGACGACGTCATGGTGGTGCCCGAGGCAATCGAGCGCCTTGAGCCCTGGACGCACACGCATCGCGTCGTGCAGGGCTCCCGCTACGACTACGACGGCGGCCCGTTCTACTGGCAGTATCACTTCATCGTCCCGCTGGGCATCCCCAACCCCATCGCGCCGGCGGCGTTCGACGAGTCGGGCTTCCGCGCGATGAACACCATGTGCTTCGAGGGCGGCCTGTTCGCCCGCAGCGTGGTCGACGAAATCGGCTTCCCCGATCCGCGCTTCTTCATCTACTGGGACGACACGGTCTACGGCTACCTGGCCTCCAAGGTCACCGAGTCGATCGTCGTGTCCGACATCATCCTGCAGCGCAGCCGCGATATCCCCAATTGGGACATCGCCGGCGTCCGCCAGCTCAACGGAACATCGGACATGAACCGCTACCACATCATGCGCAATCGCGGCTACATGATGCAGTACTTCCGCCTGCACGGCGACTACAACCGATTCCTGTTCGGCCTGGGCACCGCCGCGACCTTCGCCAAGGAGGTCATCCGCCTCATCGCGGTCGACCACAAGTACAAGACCGGCATGAGTGCGCTTTTCCGCGGCATGCGCGACGCGCGCAAGATCTATCGAGACAAGACCTGGGAGCCCATGCCCCCGCTCAAATAGCAGGCGCGCCACCGTCGAACGAACCCATAAGCGCCATATGCGCCCGGAAGCCCACGCGGCCCGGGCGCATCTTTTTTTGGACTCCACAAGACCCACGCGTCTGTTGGGACTTTGCGTTCCCGACCGCCAGAGGGTGGAATCCCGCGGCTTCGGGTATCACAATCACGTGAGCGATCACGATATCGAATGAGGGCGCATATGGCAGACGACATTCGCATGGACAATGAGAAGCGCACGTACGAGGGGCGTGACGGCGCCGGCAATGAGGGCCGACCCGTTTCCTACCCCGCATACCCCGAGTCCGCATATCCCGGAAGCCACCCCAACAGCCCCTACTCTCCGTACGGGAGCGGCGACTCTCCCGATACGCATATCGGCGGTACGCAACCCATCCCCATCAAAAAAGGGCTGTTCGACGGCATCTCCGTGGCCCAGGCCATCGCGGCATCAGCGGCCGCTGCGACTTCCATGCTCCTCGCCTCGCGCATCGGCATCGCGGGATCGGTCATCGGCGCGGCGGTGAGCTCCATGGTCACGGTGATTTGCTCCCAGCTCTACCGCAATGCCCTCGACGCGAGCGCGCGCAAGCTCAAGGCCAAGCAGATGAGCCACGCATACGAACAGGATGCACTGAGGGGCTACGCGAGCACCGAAGGCCCGTCCGCGACAGACGAGGCCACCGTGGGGGCGCCGCGGATCCGCATCGCCCCCACCAAGCTCCAGGCGCGGGCGGCAGCCGAGCGCAGCGCCTCAAAGCGCAAGGTGGCCGTCGTCTCCGCACTCATCGCCATCGCTGCGGTGGCGGCAAGCGCCGGCATCATCATGCTGACGACCTCCGGCCAGGGCCTGGGCACCAAAGCGCCGAGCGTCTTCGGAATCCGTCCGGCCGACGTCCAGCCCGCGCCGAAAACGGATATGGCCGTCGACGACCCCGCCGAGAACCCGACGACGCAGGCAAATCCCGATACTCCCAGCGCTGAACCCGCAAAACCCGAAAATGGCGCAGCCCCCGACGGACCCGCGGGAACGGGCGCCGAGGGCACCACGGGCGGCACGACGGATGGAGCACCCAGCGAGGGCGGCACTACCCAGCAAAATGGATCAGACGCCGGCTCGGGCGAATCCGCCCCGGATGAGACCGACGCCGCCGGGGAGGACACAGGCGACACCTCCGCGCCCGCGATTCATCAAACCCGCTAGGCATGCTCGTCGTTGGCAGACGAGCCATCCGCGCGGGATGGTACCATGGGTAGCGAACAACTACGAAAGAGACACCCATGGCAACCAAAGTCCAAGCACCACAGCTCACCCCCAACAACCGCATCTACCTCTACCAGCTGCTTTCACGAGAGCTGGGATGCGGCAAGCAGACCTTCATGCCCGCCGTCGAGGAAGCGCTCGCGCGCGACCGCATGACCTCCGACGATCTCGGATTCGAATCGACCCGCGCCCTGCTCGAAGCGCTTGAGGAGTTCGTCAAGCTGACCGTCTTCAAGGGCGGTCGCATCTACGCCACCGTTATGGCCCAGCCCGCCTGGGACGAGGCCCTCGCGGCGCTCGAAACCGGCAAAGCCAAGGACGCGGGTGGCCCGTCGAACAAGCCCTGGAAACGCAAGAAGGCCGACAAGGCTCTCAAGCCAGTGAGGCCCAAGCGCGTGAAGCGGCCCGAGCCCGCACCGGAGCCGGAGCCGATTGCAAAAACTGAGGCAGTCGAGTCACCCGCCCTCCCTGCCGCAGCCGCGCAGACCCGCGCCGAGGAAACAGAGGCCACTTCTGAGAACACGAACGCAGATGCTGTGAACATCCCAGAAGACGCTCCGGCAACCGAGACTGCTGAGGCCGTCGAGGCTGTCGAGACTGTCGAGGTTGTCGAAACGACCGGCATACATGAAAAGGCATCCCTCACGGAGCCCGACGATGCATGCGCCTGCGTTGAGGGAGGCCCCCAGCCCTCCCCCGCCGTCTCTCTCACGGTCACCTACGACCCGTACAACGGCATTGATCGCGAGACGAAGCTCGAATCCCATCCCATCTCGCCCAGGCCCGATCAGGCGCCTCTGGAGCCCGCATGTGCCCCATCGCAGCCTGCCTCGAACCCGCCGCCCCTCTCCGAGGCGCCCGCGCCCTTGTCGCCCGCAGTTCTCGCCACGTATCCCACCGACTTCTCAACCGAGGTCTACCTCGCCAGCGAACTCATCGCCGACCTGTGCGAGCTGCTCCCCTACGGCACGGACGTCTTCACGCTCCTCGCCGAGGACTACGCACGCGCCCGCACCCTCGAACTTATCTCCGGCACGCGGGCACGCGCAACCTTCCCCCTGCGCATCCAGCACGCCGACTCAATCGAGCCGATCCGCGTCACCCTCAAGAAGCGCGGGGGCACCGGCCTCCAATGGGAGCTGTCCGCAATCGAATAGACGCGTCTTCTCCAAGGCGTCCTCATCGAGCCTCGTCCATCAACGAAAAAGCGCCTCGCACCCGAACTGACGTCGGATGCGAGGCGCTTCTCATGCGGGGAGCCCAGTGCGCGACAGCGCTTTGACTAGTCGCGCGTGAGCTTGCGGTGCACGCGATGCGGCTTGGCGGCGTCCTCGCCCAGGCGGGCGACGCGGTTCTCCTGATACTGCTCGAAGTTGCCCTCGAACCAATACCAGTTGCCGGGATTCTCGTCGGTGCCCTCCCACGCCAGGATGTGGGTGGCCACGCGGTCGAGGAACATGCGGTCGTGGGAGATGACCACGGAGCAGCCGGGGAACTCCAGCAGCGCGGACTCGAGCGCGGAGAGGGTCTCGACATCGAGGTCGTTGGTGGGCTCGTCGAGCAGCAGCAGGTTGCCGCCCTGCTTCAAGGTGAGCGCGAGGTTCAGGCGGTTGCGCTCGCCGCCGGACAGCACGCCGGCGCGCTTCTGCTGGTCCTGACCCTTAAAGCCGAAGCTCGCCACGTAGGCGCGGCTCGGGACCTCGTTCTCGGCGACCTGCATGATGTCCAAGCCGTCGGACACGACCTCCCACAGGGTCTTGTCGGGGTCGATGCCGCCGCGCATCTGGTCCACGTAGGAGATCTTGACGGTCTCACCGATCTCCAGGTTGCCGCTGGTGAGCGGCTCCAGGCCCACGATGGCCTTGAACAGGGTGGTCTTACCCACGCCGTTGGGACCGATCACGCCCACGATGCCGTTGCGCGGCAGGGTGAAGGAGAGGTCGTCGATGAGCACACGGCCGTCGAACTCCTTGTGCAGATGCTCGGCCACCAGGACCTTGGAGCCCAAACGCGGGCCCACGGGGATGCGGATATCGGTGTAGTCGACCTTCTGGCTGGCGCGAGCCTCAGCCTCCATCTCCTCGTAACGGGCCAGACGCGCCTTGTTCTTAGCCTGGCGTGCCTTCGGGGAGGAGCGCACCCAGTCGAGCTCGGCGGCGATGCGCTTGGCCAGGCGCTCCTCGCGCTGACCCTGAGCGGCGGCGCGGGCGGCCTTGGTCTCGAGATAGGTGGAGTAGTTGCCCTTATAGGGGTAGAGGTGACCGCGGTCGACCTCGCAAATCCACTCGGCCACGTGGTCGAGGAAGTAGCGGTCATGCGTGACGGCGAGCACGGCGCCGGGGTAGTTCTTGAGGAAGTGCTCGAGCCACAGGATGGACTCAGCGTCCAGGTGGTTGGTGGGCTCGTCGAGCAGCAGCAGGTCGGGGGCCTCGAGCAGCAGCTTGCACAGGGCCACGCGGCGGCGCTCACCGCCGGAGAGCACGTTCACCGGCATATCGGAATCGGGCAGCTGGAGGGCGTCCATGGCCTGGCCGAGCTTGGAGTCGATATCCCAGCCGTCAGCGGTGTCGATCTCGTCCTGCAGGCGGCCCATCTCGGCCATGAGGGCGTCCATGTCGCAATCGGGGTCGCACATCTCCACCGAGATCTGGTTGAAGCGCTCGACCTTGGCGATCATGTCGGCAAAAGCGAGTCGAACGTTCTCGATGACGGTCTTGTCCTCATCCAGCGGCGGCTCCTGCTGCAGGATGCCCACCGTGTAACCAGGGGTGAGACGGGCATCGCCGTTGGAGACCTCCTCGAGGCCGGCCATGATCTTGAGCAGCGTGGACTTGCCCATGCCGTTGGGGCCCACGACGCCGATCTTGGCACCGGGATAGAAAGACAGGGTCACGTCGTCGAGGATGACCTTGTCGCCATGCGCCTTGCGCGCCTGATACATCTGGTAGATGAACTCTGCCATTAACGACTCCATTTCTGGGGGTCTAACTGGTCTAACGTTTCTATTGTCGCATGAAACCAGCCGCTGCAGGAATTCTCGATGAATTGTCGAGGCGCACGTCCGTTCGGCCATTAGCCACCGGCGCCGAATTCCACCGAAAATCGCATCGCTTCCCAACGAAATGCAACCGAAGTCACGATCCACATACCAAAATCGTGACTTCGGTTACATCTCGAATGACGAGCGAAAGAAGCCGCCGCAGGCAGGTCGACGCCGGGCAGGTTGCTACAATACCTGCCGAGAACGCACCCAATCACTCACGAGGAGCACCCATGGAAACGATGAAGGACCGCCTACGCGTCATGCTCGGCGACGAACGGCTCTCCCGTCTCGAAGACGCCCGTGTGCTCGTATTCGGTTGCGGCGGCGTTGGCTCGAGCTGCATCGAGGCACTCGCGCGCGGCGGCATCGGGACGCTCGTCATCGTGGACAAGGATGTGGTCGCCCCCTCCAACATCAATCGCCAGGCCATCGCATTCGAGAGCACCGTGGGCAAACGCAAGGTCGACGTCATGGCCGCCATGATCGCCGACATCAACCCGAGCTGCTGCGTCTTCGCGCACGATGCCTTCGTGCTCGCCGAGAACCTCGTAGAACTGTACGAGGCCTGCCTCGAGGAGGCGGGTGGCCGCATCGACTACGTGGTCGATGCCATCGATACCGTATCCACCAAGCTCGCCCTCGCCGCCCTGGCCCAAGAGCGCGGCTTTGAGATCATCAGCTCCATGGGTGGCGCCAAGAAGATCCACCCCGAGTGCCTGCGCATCGCCGACGTGCACAAGACGGTCAACTGCTCCCTTGCGCGCATCATGCGCAAGGAATGCCGCAAGCGCGGCATCCGCCATCTGCGCGTCCTCTACTCCTGCGAAGAGCCCGTGCGCATCGCCGCCGCCCCGGGGGCAGCGCGCTCGGAGCGCACCGACTTGGGCACTGCGAGCTTCATGCCGCCCATCATGGGCCAGATGATCGCGGGCGAGGTCCTGCGCAACATCTCTGGCCTGGGAGAGGGCGACGATGTCTCCGCCGCACTCGCCATGCACGATGCGGCGCAAAAAGGGCAGCTGGCGGGCAAGCGGGGCGGGCGCGCATCATGATGGGCGAAACCACAACTGGCGGCATCCGGCCCCCATGGCGACTCGTGGACATGCATTGCCACCCCGATCAGCTGGCGAACGGCGGCGAGGTTGCGAGCGACGCCGAGCGACTCGGTCTCGCCCTGTTCTGCGTCACCGTCTCCCCCGCCGATGCCCTCGCCGCTCTCGAACGCTTCGACGCGAATCCCAATGTCTTCGTGGGAGCGGGCCTGCATCCCTGGTGGCTCGCGGACGGCAGATGCGGCGAGAACGATATCGAGGCGGCAGCGCGCCTTGTCGCCACAAGGCGGCTCATCGGTGAAATCGGCCTCGACTTCAACGGACCGCGTGCGGAAACGGCCGCACTTCAGGAGCGCGGGCTCTCAACGATCCTGCAATCATGCGCACGGCACCCCATGTCTGGCCGCGTCCTTTCCCTCCACGCCGGCAAAGCCGCCGGGCGCATGCTGGACCTACTCGAGGAATTTGGCATCCCCGAGCATGCCTCCTGCGTTTTCCATTGGTTTTCGGGAACGAGCGAGGAGCTCACGCGCGCACGGAGCGCTGGTTGCATCTTCTCCGTCAACGAACGCATGCTCGCAAGCAAGCGCGGCAGAGAGTATGCACGACAGATCCCGCTGGAGCGCCTTTTGATCGAAACCGACGCCCCGCGCACCTTCGGGCAGCGTTCGAGCGCGAGGGCCCTGGGCAACAGCCTCGAGCGAACCCTCGACACGCTGGCGAGCATCCGCCCCGAATCGCGCAGCCGCATCGCAGACCAGGCCGTCGCTTTGGGAATGGAACTGCTCTCAGCCTAACGCCTCGATCGGGACACGCGGCGAAGCTGCGTGAAGAAGAACACCGCGCCGACAAGGGCGATGCCGCACGACGCAGTGAACAAGACGGCCTGCACCCCAAACACCTCGGCGAGCACGGGAGCGGCCAGCAACGGCAGCACGCCGGCGCTCATGAGACCGAAGCGGACAAAGCCCATGATGCGACCCAAATACGCGATGGGCGCCTTCTCCTGCACCAAGATCATCTGCAACGGCTCCAAGAAGCCCCAGGCAAGGCCGTTGAGGGCCTGGCCGACAATCGCGATGGCGAGGACATCGGTCCCGACGTAGATCATCGAGGCCACGCCCACGCCGAGCAGCGATCCCAGCAGCAAGGTAAGATTGGCCATGCGGTCGGGCAGCTTGGTGAGCAACCATGCGCCGATGGAGGCGGTGAACCCAACGACCGAGGAGAGCCAACCGAGCCACATCACATCGACCTCGAGCACGTCGCGATAAAACAGGGACTCGAGCGAGTCGAACGCTCCAAACGCGAAAAAGCCGAGGAAACCAGAAATGAAAATGAGCCGCAGGTCATGGTCACGCAGGGTCATGCGGGCGCCATCAACCATGCCCGAGAGCACGCCAGTCTTGGCCTCCTCTTCATGCTCGGGCCGCAACTCCTCGTGACAGCCGAAGGCCAACACCGTAGCGGCGGCCATCGCAGCCGCCATGAACAGATACACCGACTGCGTCGAGAACGTCGACACCAGGGCACCGCCAAAGATCGGACCCAAAGTGAATGCGATGTTGCTGTACAGGACCATCAGGCCGTTCAGGCGCTGACGCCCCGTAAGCGTGGCCACCAGGTATCCCGGATAAGCGTGCGTGCTGGTATTGAGAAAGCCGCCCGAAAGACCAAGGGCGAACGCGGCGATCATCAGCGAGATCTCCGTAATGGGCGCAAGACCGATAGCGAGACTCACCACCGCGGTGAGCGCGCAGACGATGATCGTGGTCTTGCGCGGACCGATCGCATCGATTACCGAACCCGAGGCGAAATTGCCAACCGAAGCAGCGAGATTGCGCACGAGCGTGATGGCCGCCACCAGAAAAGCCGTGCCCGCCAGATCGTAGGTTGCCGCTCCGATCAAGCCCAGAAAATACACCGCGTTGTTCGCGCACCATTGAAGGCACTCGATGCCGATGAGGCGCCTCTCGGCGGCGCTGAGCCTGTTCTCGTCATGGGTTCGTCGGCCCATGTTCCCACATCCCAAACAAAGATCCGTGCAGCCCAAACGGCCGCGATGAAAAGAACGCGCGGGCAACGGCATCGCCGCCCGCGCGTTTACTTATTCCCCTCCCCCGAGGGGTTTAGAACTGCCGAAGACACGGTCCCAAAGAACTCGCCCGGTCGACACAACTCTAGAACTCGTCTTCCTCGTCCTCGCCGTCGAACAGGCCGTTGACGAACTTGACGCGCGTCTCCTCGGCGGCACGGACCTCGCGGATAAGCATGCCGGTCCGCCTCACACGCAAAGACGCGGCGGCCCGAAGACCGCCGCGTCCGTTTGGGGGCAATTCTCGTCGACCGATTACCCGGCCATATTACGCGAGGAAGCCGAAATAAGCGCCGATGACACCGATGACCATGGTCGCAATGATGAGGATGGAAGGATTGACCTTCTTGGAGAGCAACCAGTAATACAGGCCGAAGGCGCCGAGACCGAGCAGGCCGGGCATGATGCTATCGAGGATGGACTGGAGCGTGGCAGCACCCTCGCCGCCGCCGATGGGGATGGGCATGGTGGCCCAGAACATGCTGACCGTCATGGAGCCGATGACCATGGCGCCGATGATGCCGATGGCCTGCATGACCTTCTCCATCAGACCCGAGGCGATCGCCTGGTCAAGGAAGTTGACACCCAGGTTATAGCCCTTCTGAATACCCCAGATGCGCAGCCAGAAACCAGGGATGTTGTAGATCAGCAGGAATGCGATCGGACCCAGCCAGCTGCCAGCTTGGCAGAGGGAGATGCCGATACCCGCCGCGAGAACACGCAGGGTGGAAAGGAAGATGGCGTCGCCGACACCGGAGAGCGGGCCCATGAGCGCGGCCTTGACCTCGTTGACGGACTCGGGATCGGCCTCGCCGCGAGCGATGCGCTCCTCCATAGAGAGGGCGATGCCGCCGACAAAAGGCGCAAACTGCGGCGTGATGTTGAAGAACGCCATGTGACGGACAAGAGCCTCGCGATAGCCCTCTTCATTATCGTGGTAAATCTTCTTGAGCATCTTGGCCATCATCAAGCAGAAGGCGATGTTCATCTGCTTGTAGTACGTCCAAGAGAACTCCATGCCGAGCGAACCGACGTTCAGAGAAGTCTTGATGAGGTCGGCTTTGGTGATCTTGTACTGATCATCCACGGAAGCGGTCTGAACCGCGGTCTCGTTAGAAGTCATCGTCGTCATCCCCTTCCGAGGCGAGGGCGGGAGCAGCAGTGGCATTGGGGTTAAGCAGGTCGAACTTCACAACTGCGATGATAATCGCGGCAACGGCGACGCCCAGCACGGGGACACCGGCATAGGAGGTGATGAGGAAGCCAAGGAAGAAGTACGGCATGACCTGCTTGTTGAGCACGAGACGACCAAGCATGGCAAAACCCATTGCAGGAAGGATGTTGGCGGCAACGCCAAAGCCATTGATGACGAACTCGGGAACCATGTCGAGCAGGCCCTTGACGGCATCGACGCCCATGTAGAAGGCGGTGGCGCACAGAACGAAGTACAGTGCGCAGCCGATCAAGTTGCCGAGCAGGAAATGAATCGCGTACACACCCTTGAGGTTGCCCTTGGCGGCGAAACGCTCAGCCATGTCGACGAAGAACGGGTCGAGCGCATGGATGATGTTCTTCAGCGAGAGAGTGAGGACGGCAATGGGCATCGCCAGGGCGATGGCCGCCTCAGTGCTCTCGCCGATCGAGATGGCGAATGCACAGGCCAAGACGCCACCGACGGTCTCGTTCGGCGGAACATAAGCGCCGATCGAGATGGAGCCCATGAACAGCAGCTCGAGGCTGGCGGCAATGGCCAAGCCAGTCTGGAGGTCACCGAGGACGAGGCCGACGAGCGGGCACAGGACGATGGGGCGGAATGCATAGAGCGTACCAAGCTGCCAGTCGAGAGCGCCCAAGGCGGCAATCAGACCGATGAGGATGGATTGAACAAGCATGTCTCCTCCAATCTAAATAGTTGCGGATCGCGGGGCTATCCCGCACAAAGATACGTTGCTAAAGGAACGTTCGGGCGTCGATCTTGGGGTCGTCCGCCAAGGGTCGGACCTCGACCTCGACACCCTTGTCGACGAGCTCGCGAAGCATGTCGAACTCTTCCGGCTCGAGAAACACCTGACGTGCCACTTCCTTGGTCGTGGGGCTCGCCTTGGTGTTGCCGAGGTTGATGCTCTTGATCTGAGGGCAACCCTCCACGAGCTGCTTTGCCTCGGCGATCGTCTGAACACTGATCAGCATGCGGTATTTGTCGGTCACACCGCTGTTGATGGCCTCGATCGCATGGGCCATGTCCTTGATGACGAGCTTGCATCCCGCAGGCTTGCCAAGCTTGAGCGTGGTCTTCCACACGGGGTCGTTGGCGATCTTGTCACCGACGCAGAACACGCAATCGGAATGCAGGCCCTGAACCCAGGACACCGCGACTTGGCCATGGAGCAGGCGATGGTCGACCCTAAGAAGCTGAATCATTGTTTCCCCCAAACTGGAAAAGTAGAACATGGCGGGCGGGTCTCCGTCCGCCGTCCCAAACGACGCGCAGAACGCGACGTCTAGAACTCCTCGTCCCCGTCTTCTTCGGAAATGAGGTCGTTGCAGAAAATCACACGAGTCTCATCCGCGTTGACGACGCCGCGAATCTGAGCGGCCGTGTCCCCCTCGGGGAGGAACAGCAACTGAAGGAGAAGCGGGAGGTTGGTGTTGGTCAACAGATAGACATCGCTTCGACCCTGGACGAGCTTGAGGCATTCGTTGTTGACGCTACCGCCCATGATGTCCGTGCAGATCACGAGCTCATCCCCCTCCTCAAGGGCGCCCACCTCGTCCGCGAGCAGGGCCTCGGCATCTGCGTTTCCATCGACATACAGGTTGAGCACGCGAACGTTGTCGTGGCTACCGGAGAGAAGCTCGATGACCTCGTTGAAGCCGCCCGCGAGATGCGTGTGAGTCGCAAGAAGGAACTTCCTCATATTTTCACCCCCTTAGTGCGTCAATCATCTTAAGACGATGCGATCCGGGGGTGCGCCCAACGGCGCGGGGCGCACCCCGATCGGGATTAATAATCGAACTGATGGTAATAGCGACGATACTTGAGATTGTGCTTGGTGACCATCTCGTAATGACGGGAGAGGCGGTCGGTGATGCACACGGTAAGGATCCACGGGGAAACGATGACGCGGAAGTCGGGGTCGAGCCCGGGGATGGCAAATTCCGCGGTGTCGAAAATCACGTAGTCCTCATCGCCGGTCACGCCGGAGCGGAGGAAGGCCTCGACGCGGTTGTCGAGCTCGCGGCACTCATCCTCGCCCTTGAACAGGAACACGGGGACGCCGGGCTCCAGGAGCTCGAGCGTGCCGTGGAAGAAGTCGTGGGACGTGATGTAGCGCGTGCGCTTCCACTGCATCTCCTCGAGGATGCACATGGAATAAAGAATCGTCTCACCCCAAAGGGCGCCGGAGCCGATGAACATGGTGTAGGGGGCCAGGGCGTACTTCTTGGCGAGCTCCTCCGCACGGGGCTCGAAGCGCTTGCGGATGTCGAGCATGTCCTTCCAGATATCCTTGGTCTGCTCAAGGAAGAGATCCCACTTGGGGAAGCAGCCGCGGCGGTTCAGCAGGCGCAGGCCGAAGCAGTCGGCGAGGTAGTAGCCCTTCTCGCAGCCGCCGGCACCATGATCGGAGGCCATGGCGACGCAATTCTCGGCGCCCACGGCCTGACCGATGAGGCCCTCGGGCTTGGTCATGGCGAAGACGCGGACGCCCATCTCCTTCATCTTCTTGCAGGCCTCGAGGACCTCGGGCGTGGTGCCGGACTCGGAGGCGGTGAGGACGACGGAGCGCTCGGTCATGCGCTTGTGGCCCATCACGTTCCACTCGGCGGCGTGGATGAGGTAGACCTCGAGGTCCTTGTCGCCGAACTTGTTCATGAGGTACTCGAGCTGCATGAGCTCGTCCCAGGTGCCGCCCACGCCCATCAGGAACACGGCGTCGTAGCCCTCGTCGGCCACGCGGTCGGCAAGGGCGGCCATCTTCTGGCCGGTTTCGTACAGGGCAGCGCCATCCTCAAGATAGCCCTCCTGATCGAAGTGCATGATTTCGATTTTCTCAGTTTCTGCCATGGTTTCTGTCCTCTCTCTTCAATCGTTGAGATACATATCTATGAGCAGCGGGGCGGCCCGCGTTACTCCATGTGACAGGGACTTCGTCCCCAGATTCATCAGGCGCCGTACGCCTCTTTCGCGCGCTTTTCCAGCTCTCGGATGGAATCCTCATAGCCTTGCGCCTTGGTGGCGATGCCGTCGCGAAGGGCCCGAACGTACGGATGCATCTCCCCTCTCTCCAACTCCTCCATGAACTTGGCGGCCATGTACTGGAACGGCACCAAGTTCGGAATCGCGCACATGAGCGGGTTGGATGTGGCCGGAATGACAAGCTCCCCCTCTGCGCCCTTGGGGTGGCCGGTGATGATGAAAGCGCCCGCGGTGACGGTGCGGAACTGAGAGTGGAGCATTGCCAGCCTCTCCGACCCCTCGGGATCGTCGATGAGAAACACCAGGCTGTCCGGCGTCAGTTGCATCTGCGGGCCGTGAACGAACTCTTCGCCCTCGGAGTACATCGCGGGGAGCTTGAGGCATTCATTCAGCTTGAGAGCGCCTTCCTCCGCAACTCCGAGATTCGCCCCATTGCCGACCACGCAGGCCGGCACAATTCGCGACAGCACGAGGCGCTGGGCCTTCACGAACGAAACGCAGTCATCGAGCGCCTGACGGTGCGCCTCGATCGCGGAGCGCAGGTTATCCAGTTCAAGTTCGACGCGCGCGTCATCGACGCTCTCGACGGCGCGCGCCGCATACAATGCGAAGAGCATGAGGAATTCCACAAGCGCAAGAACTCCCATGGTGACGAAATCCACCGATTCGACTCCCACGCCGTAGTCCACGACCAAATCGGAATGGACGGCGATGGGGGCACTGGGGTTGCCGGTGATCGAGACCGCCCGCTCACCGCGCTTGCGAATGAAATCAAGCGCCGCGATGCTGTTGGTCGAAAAGCCGCTCTGAGAGATAACGACCGTGAAGGCGTTGGCGGGAAAGATATGCTCGCGGGAGATATAGGACTCGGGGGTCACAACGACCACCTGCATGCCGAGCACATCCTGCATGAAATCACGCGCGCACAGCGCGGAATGACGTGAAGAGCCAGATGCCACGATCCTCACGGCGGAGCAACGCTCCGCGGCAAAGAGGTCGACGAGCGGACGCACGAGCTCGGCGCCGCGCGTCAAGTTCTCACCAAGACGCGAGTTGGCAAGTTCGACGTAATCGAGCATCTTCATGTCTTGCTCCCATTCCTATATAGGGCTATGGAATTCGATACCACTTACATCTATATAAGATACGGGTTTTTTAAGACCAGTTGTTTGCCAAACGATAATTTAGGGTGAGCGGTAGCATCCGGCCGGTGAACGTACAGATGATATGAGTTGAACATTGGAGCCCCTCCTCTTGTAGCTCTATCGTGGGTCGGGCGACAATGGTCGTAGCGCCAACCGTGGCCGCGCGCCACATGCGACGGAGGAGGGGCTCCATGTCCAATTATGTCACAGCAGTCGGTCTCGACGTCCACGCCCGCAGCATCAAGGCCTGCGCCCTGAACCCCATGACCGGGGAGGTCGAGCGCGCCTCCTTCGGCTACGACCCCGCGTCGGTCGCCGAGTGGGCCCTCGGGTTCGAGTCGCCGAAGGCGGTCTACGAGTCCGGCGTGATAACGCTAATGTAAAAACAACCAATCGCGCAAACGCATCCCGCCATTCGCGCTAACGAATAGCCGCCATTCGCGCAAACGCACTTTCACCAATCGCGCAAACGCAAATACGCTCTCGACGTAGGGCAGGCCCTCGGAGGGAGCGCGTATGGAGAGGAACGTCATGGGAGAGCTGAACATGTACAGGGGAGCTGGGGCGAAGCCGAACTTCAGCGACATAGCGAGGAGGCACGGCATGGACAGACACACGGTCGCGAGGTACTGGTCGGAGGGGGCGGACCCCCCGGATCGGAGGTCGGAGAGGGAGAGCGCCTTCGAGCGCGTCCGGGACATCGCCGCGGAGAAGGCGGCGCTGCCCGGGATGACGAAGAGGGCGGTGTACGAGTTCCTGCTCCATATGCACAACGACCCGCCGCTCCCCGGGTACGGCGCCTTCACCGCATGGTGCCGGAGGACGGGGCTGGTTTTCGGGGCCGCCGCCCCCGAGGCCCACCCCCGGTTCGAGACCCCGCCGGGCAGGCAGCTGCAGTTCGACTGGAAGGAGGACGTCAGGATGGTCGACGCGAACGGCGAGGTCCTCGAGTTCAACGTGTTCACGGCGACGCTGGGCTACTCCCGCAGGCACGTCTTCATCCCCACCCCGGGGAGGACGACCGACGACCTGCTCGCGTGCCTGCTCCAGACGTTCAGGGTCCTCGGCGGCGTGCCCGAGGAACTCGTCACCGACAACATGTCGGCGCTCGTCTCCCTCTCGGGCGGCAGGAGGCGCAGGGTCGAGCGGGCGCGGAGGTTCGCCGACGAGGCCGGGTTCCGCCTGGTCCTGTGCGCGCCCCGGAGCCCCGAGACCAAGGGCAAGGACGAGAGCGCCAACAGGTTCCTCTCCAGGCTGGCGGCCTACGAGGGCGAGTTCGCCGGCTGGGAGGGCCTGCGCGGGTGCGTCGCCCGGATAGAGGCGCGCTCCAACGAGGAGCCGAACGCCACGACGGGCCTGCCGCCTGCCGCCCTCTTCATGCGCGAGAAGGAGTCCCTGAGGCCCGTCGGCAACATGGCGCTGCTCGAGTCCATGGTGGGCGACGTGAGCGTGCAGGTCGTCCCCCCGACCATGCTCGTCCGCACCGCGGGCAGGCAGTGGTCGGTCCCCAGGCGCTGCATAGGCAGGCGCGTCAGCGTCGTCGCCATGCCGGGCGGCCAGGTCCGCGTCCGCATGGCGGGCGAGGAGGTGGCGGTGCACGACCCGGGGGCCGCCGCCGGCCCCATCGTCTACGAGGAGGCGCACTACCTCGAGGCGCTCGAGGGGAAGCGCTGGGCGGACGGCGACATACGCGAGGCCGCGCGCGCCAACCTCGAGCTCCTCGACGCCCTCGGGGCGGGGGACGCCGAATGAGCGCCGTCGCCGAGGCGAGCCCCTCGATCAGGGCGCGGGACAACCTGTCCGCGCTGGGGCTCCACGAGATGGCGGCCGCGCTGCCCGACTACGTCCGGATGGTGGCCGCCGGCGAGCGCGACTTCTGTTCCGCGCTCGAGGAGATGAGCTCAATCCCAGTGCGATAGGCAATGGCCGCGGGTATCAAATCGGAAACTTGATCGATTATCGAATCGGCATCCTCTTGGGAAAAACCGAAGCGATCCTCGCGCTTCGCGAATACCGTAAGACCTGCGGCGCGCCCTGCGGTAATTCCCGGCACGGAATCCTCAACACAGCAACAGCGACTCGCCGGCAACCCCAGCAAATCGAGCGTATGAAGGTATATCTCAGGATCCGGTTTACTCTGGGCGAAATGCTCCCCCGACACAATGACCTCAAAGAAATCGATTATCTCGCAGGCAGTGAGAACATGTCGAATGTTGTCCATCGGTGATGAGGACGCTAGGGCAAGCCTCACTCCCCGATCGGACAATTCTTGTAGAACCTCCAGCACCCCTGGATTGCGCAGTGAAGCATAATCAATCGTGAGATCAGATGCCCAATTATTATAAAAAGCTAGTGCCCCTTCGCGATCGAGTTCTATATCCACGCTCGCAAGCCAACGCACAAGGTCGCGAAGAAAGTCTTGCTGAGAGCAACCTACGGTCGCAAAAAGCTCTTCATCAGAGACTTCGATACCGTGAGCGTCAAAAAAGCTTCGCTCTTCGAGCATGAACGCGAACTCAGTGTCGACAAGAACCCCGTCCATATCGAAAATAACCGCGTCAAAGGGGAACAACGTCGGCTGATCCATCCGATCGACCTCCCGCCTTTTCTTTCATCCAAACAAATCAACCATCATTCACTCGAAACCGAAAACGCAAAAGATATCGAAGGCTCGCCACGCAAAAACATGGAAACGACGCATCCGTCAATGATCGATATCTGCGAATGACGGAGGACCGACGGCGTCTGACTCCTCGTCGACGCATACATCATCTGCGCTCGTCTGCAGGAGCGCCCTCGACAATGGCGATGCCCGCAGAGGCTCCCAGCGCGCTGGCGCCAGCCTCGATGAACGCGCGGGCCTCGTCGTACGTATGGATGCCACCGGCCGCCTTGATGGCGACGGCGTCGCCGAGGACCTCGCGCATCAGCTCGACATCGGCGAGCTTGGCACCGCCGAAACTCCTGCCGGTCGAGGTCTTGAGGAACGCGGGCCGGGCCTCGAGGGCGATGTCGCAGACGCGGCGCTTGGCCGCATCGTCGCCGTCGAGCTTGCACATCTCGACGATCACCTTGTCGGTGATGCCGCGGCCGCGGCAGAATTCGGCGATGGCGGTCATCTCGCGCCCGATGGCATCAAAGTCACGATCCTCAACCGCCCGCTGGTTGAGCACGTAGTCGATTTCGGTAAAACCGCAGTCCGCATACCGCTCGAACATCGCGAGCTTTTCCTCGAGCGTCATAACGCCCTCGGGAAAATCGATGGCGCCGGCAAGGATGACATCGGTGCCGTCGAGCATGAAACGGCCCACCTCGTACTCATCAAGGTTGGCAAACACGCAGCGGAAGTTGTACTCCACGCCCTTCTCGACATACTGTTCGAAGGTGTCCTCGGGGGCGTCGATATAGTCTATGTACTTGTTGATGGGTTTGGCGAGAGCCATGTCGTACCTCCTCGATTCGGCCGACCTTCCGCCAGCCCTTTCGTTCCCTCCATATGAAGCCAAGACGACCTCGCTGTCTGCCGGACATCGAAAGCCGTCCCGGCGCACGGCCCGCATGCGGTGGGCATGGCCGCCTCTGGCGCTACAGCCGCTCGACCGCGCGGCGGTACATATCCATGGAGCGACAGTCGGCTTCGGCGGGATCGGCGTGATAGCGGCTCGAGACCGTCTCGACTGACAAAATGCCCTGGTAACCGCCCTCGATAAACGCTCTGAGATCGGCCGTCATATCGCGCGTGCCGTCACCCCATGCGATATGCGTGTCCATCTCGTCCATCTGCACGTCCACAAAATGCGCGTGGACCACATCGGAGCCGAACAGCTCAAAATAACCCTCAATGGTGTCACCCGCGCGCGCCATCGCCCCGGTGTCCAAGCAGATTTTGAGCGCGGGCTCCGACACGTCGTCGAGCAGGCGCCGCATGTCGGCAGCAGAGTTTGCCAAGACGGACTCGCTCGGCTGCAGAGCCTCGATGGCGAGATTCATGCCGCGCTCCCCGGCGTAGGAGGCAAGGCGGCGCAACATCGCGACGCTGCGCTCGTAGGCCGCGTCAACCTCCTCGTTCAGAAATGCCCAACCGCTGGTCACTACAACCTGGTTGGCATCCACCGCGCAGGCGACGTTGACCGCTCGCGAAAAATAGGAGAACGCGCGCTGCTGGGCCTCTGGGGAAGCAGCCGCCATGTTGTTCGGCTTGGGATTGGTCTGCTCGGGGCAAATGCCGATCACCTTCACGTCGTAGCGGCTCTCGAGCTCGCGCAGGCGATCGATCGGGTCGTTCTGGGCGTAATCCATAAAGAAGTGCTGTGGGCCGGTCCACAGCTCGACGCTGTCGTACCCGTTGTCGCGGGCGCTGGCGAAAAACGACTCAAGCGTGTAGAACCGATGATGACAGTTCATCGCAGCCAGCTTGGGGCATTCGATGCTCACGTGACATCTCCTCTCTTGACAAAACGGCCCCCCCTCAAGGGAAGCGGCCCCGCTCATCACCACTGAACCTTAGTAGTCGAACTGGTGGTAATAGCGACGATACTTGAGATTGTGCTTGGTGACCATCTCGTAATGACGGGAGAGGCGGTCGGTGATGCACACGGTAAGGATCCACGGGGAAACGATGACGCGGAAGTCGGGGTCGAGCCCGGGGATGGCAAATTCCGCGGTGTCGAAAATCACGTAGTCCTCATCGCCGGTCACGCCGGAGCGGAGGAAGGCCTCGACGCGGTTGTCGAGCTCGCGGCACTCATCCTCGCCCTTGAACAGGAACACGGGGACGCCGGGCTCCAGGAGCTCGAGCGTGCCGTGGAAGAAGTCGTGGGACGTGATGTAGCGCGTGCGCTTCCACTGCATCTCCTCGAGGATGCACATGGAATAAAGAATCGTCTCACCCCAAAGGGCGCCGGAGCCGATGAACATGGTGTAGGGGGCCAGGGCGTACTTCTTGGCGAGCTCCTCCGCACGGGGCTCGAAGCGCTTGCGGATGTCGAGCATGTCCTTCCAGATATCCTTGGTCTGCTCAAGGAAGAGATCCCACTTGGGGAAGCAGCCGCGGCGGTTCAGCAGGCGCAGGCCGAAGCAGTCGGCGAGGTAGTAGCCCTTCTCGCAGCCGCCGGCACCATGATCGGAGGCCATGGCGACGCAATTCTCGGCGCCCACGGCCTGACCGATGAGGCCCTCGGGCTTGGTCATGGCGAAGACGCGGACGCCCATCTCCTTCATCTTCTTGCAGGCCTCGAGGACCTCGGGCGTGGTGCCGGACTCGGAGGCGGTGAGGACGACGGAGCGCTCGGTCATGCGCTTGTGGCCCATCACGTTCCACTCGGCGGCGTGGATGAGGTAGACCTCGAGGTCCTTGTCGCCGAACTTGTTCATGAGGTACTCGAGCTGCATGAGCTCGTCCCAGGTGCCGCCCACGCCCATCAGGAACACGGCGTCGTAGCCCTCGTCGGCCACGCGGTCGGCAAGGGCGGCCATCTTCTGGCCGGTTTCGTACAGGGCAGCGCCATCCTCAAGATAGCCCTCCTGATCGAAGTGCATGATTTCGATTTTCTCAGTTTCTGCCATGGTTTCTGTCCTCTCTCTTCAATCGTTGAGATACATATCTATGAGCAGCGGGGCGGCCCGCGTTACTCCATGTGACAGGGACTTCGTCCCCAGATTCATCAGGCGCCGTACGCCTCTTTCGCGCGCTTTTCCAGCTCTCGGATGGAATCCTCATAGCCTTGCGCCTTGGTGGCGATGCCGTCGCGAAGGGCCCGAACGTACGGATGCATCTCCCCTCTCTCCAACTCCTCCATGAACTTGGCGGCCATGTACTGGAACGGCACCAAGTTCGGAATCGCGCACATGAGCGGGTTGGATGTGGCCGGAATGACAAGCTCCCCCTCTGCGCCCTTGGGGTGGCCGGTGATGATGAAAGCGCCCGCGGTGACGGTGCGGAACTGAGAGTGGAGCATTGCCAGCCTCTCCGACCCCTCGGGATCGTCGATGAGAAACACCAGGCTGTCCGGCGTCAGTTGCATCTGCGGGCCGTGAACGAACTCTTCGCCCTCGGAGTACATCGCGGGGAGCTTGAGGCATTCATTCAGCTTGAGAGCGCCTTCCTCCGCAACTCCGAGATTCGCCCCATTGCCGACCACGCAGGCCGGCACAATTCGCGACAGCACGAGGCGCTGGGCCTTCACGAACGAAACGCAGTCATCGAGCGCCTGACGGTGCGCCTCGATCGCGGAGCGCAGGTTATCCAGTTCAAGTTCGACGCGCGCGTCATCGACGCTCTCGACGGCGCGCGCCGCATACAATGCGAAGAGCATGAGGAATTCCACAAGCGCAAGAACTCCCATGGTGACGAAATCCACCGATTCGACTCCCACGCCGTAGTCCACGACCAAATCGGAATGGACGGCGATGGGGGCACTGGGGTTGCCGGTGATCGAGACCGCCCGCTCACCGCGCTTGCGAATGAAATCAAGCGCCGCGATGCTGTTGGTCGAAAAGCCGCTCTGAGAGATAACGACCGTGAAGGCGTTGGCGGGAAAGATATGCTCGCGGGAGATATAGGACTCGGGGGTCACAACGACCACCTGCATGCCGAGCACATCCTGCATGAAATCACGCGCGCACAGCGCGGAATGACGTGAAGAGCCAGATGCCACGATCCTCACGGCGGAGCAACGCTCCGCGGCAAAGAGGTCGACGAGCGGACGCACGAGCTCGGCGCCGCGCGTCAAGTTCTCACCAAGACGCGAGTTGGCAAGTTCGACGTAATCGAGCATCTTCATGTCTTGCTCCCATTCCTATATAGGGCTATGGAATTCGATACCACTTACATCTATATAAGATACGGGTTTTTTAAGACCAGTTGTTTGCCAAACGATAATTTAGGGTGAGCGGTAGCATCCGGCCGGTGAACGTACAGTCGAAAAGAAGGGGGTTAGAAACGGTACGTAAACCCACCTCGCCTGCCGCAGTTGACTGAGCGGGCAAGCTCTATGATTCGCCCGTCCGAATCAAGCGAGAGACATTCGAGCAACAGGGCGGGACTTCCGACCTCAACTTGAAGCAGGCGCGCGTCATGGGCATCCAACCGCGCGATACCGAGCTTCTGATGCGCCTCGTCAACAGGGTGCCCGAGCATTCCGTATGTCTCATACAGGCTGAAAGCCGTGATATCGAAGGTGTCTATCATGGGGAACAGGGGCATCGGAACTAGCGTGTTCTCGATGGCGACAGGGGTGCCGTTGACGCTATTCAGACGACGGACGCAATAAAGCAGGTCATCGGGCTCGATTCCGAACAAGCGCCCGAAGTGCTCGCCGGCCGTGCGCTTCGACTTTGCCAGAACGCGGACCGACGGAGCGAGTCCCTTCAAGCGCATGGACGCGCGAAATCCCGCCGGAACACCGCCAACGCCGGCCTGATCGCCCGGTCGGCTGCACACAAATGCGCCTTTGCCCTGTATTCGACGAACGAGCCCCTGCTCCACAAGCCCATCCAAAGCGTTTCTGACCGTGAGCCTAGTGGTGCCGTATATCTTGGCCAGATCGTTTTCGGAAGGAAGCGCCATACCCGGAGCATATTCATCACGATTGATGCGATCCAGAAGGTCGTTGCGAACGCGCATGTAGAGCGCCTCGTGATTCCCATCGGTGCCAGCCGGACGATCGCACTCCCCTATGAATTGAGCCATTCCAACACCTTTCCACTTGCCGAACCGGATCGAGAGTCATCGTTCGCATATTGAAAACGATCGGCAAGGTTGACGGCGCGGCAGTACTCGACGACCGAGCCTTCGGAATCCTGGTTAAAACACTGCTCGAAAAACGCCGGCGTGCCGACCTCGGCGCTAAGCAAATCGGCCTCGCGTTCGTTCAGCCGGGTGATCGAAAGCCTCTCCACCCCATGGGCCGCCTGAACGCCATACTCATCGCGAATCACGCGAAAAAGACTGTCGTCCGTGTAATCATATGCATCGATTCCGGGAAACCGAGCATAATCGGTAAACGACGTTTCGATGGCGACCGGGATCTCATCCGCAAGACGCACGCGGGACAACTTGAAAACCGTAGATCCGACGGCGACTTTCATCTTCTTCGCCACGAGTTCATCCGCTTCGATAAGCTCTGCACTCAGCAATTTCGAGTACGGCATCCTCCCGGCCCTCGTGACGAGATCGCTAAAGCCCCCCGAACGCTGGAAGACGTGGGTCAGTTTTTTCGGCAAGACGTACGTGCCCGACCCGTGCCTACTCTCAAGCACGCCCTGAGAACACAGCTGTCTGATTCCGCCTCTCAATGCGGTTCTCGACACGCCCAACCGCGTGCACAGATCGCGCTCAGCGGGCAGCCTGCCGCCGAAGCCGACCGAACCGGTCTCGATCAACCATAGAATTCCCTCGATAGCGCGATCTTTGGGTGGCGCAGCACAGGCATCAGCACTCATGGCGTGCCGCCGCATCGCGCATGGCAATGAACTCCGACTTCAAATTCACGCCAAATTCCAAAAGCTGCCTATAGACGAGCGAGCTGGTCCGGACCGGCCTGGTGATAATGGGGATGAGGAGCTCTCCAACCCCTCCGTCAACCCGATTGGAGCCGGTGGTGACTCGAAGCGTGAGACCCGGGCACATGCTGCCATCGGCTCCTGCCGCCGCCCTTGAAACCCTTGCGGGGTTTTTGACGATCTGCTTGAAGAGCCCCTTCTTATCCTCCACCTCATGAATATCAAGCGATGCGTCCTCGATCAGCATCGCGTCGACTACATCACCGTAGTTGAAGATAACCGGCGATGCCCCATGATAGGCCACCGCCCATTTTCCCGAGGAAGAATCCTGGTAGACATCGGGCAGAAAGGATAAGGCCGGAGCCTCGAACAACGTCTTCGTAACCGAGAATCCACTCGAGCCGAACAGAGATTGAGGGTCTTTGCGTCGAAATGCCATGGATGCTCCTCTACGGAATGTCTCGCAAACGCGCTCACCGCGCGAACCTTACTGTATAAGTTCCCAGAAAGCAATACCACTATTCACTGGAGCCCCATTAAATTCGGCACACGACGTCACATTTTATCGGGCTGATCGAAGGGGCAGCTAACAAGATGCGGAGAGAGCGAGGATGTCGGCAATTGAATCGACGACCGCATCGGCGAGCTCTTGAGAGAAGCCGAAACGGTCTTCACGTTTTGCGATCACCGTCAGACCGGCCGCCTTGCCCGCGGCGATGCCCGGCACCGAATCCTCGACACAGCAACAAGACGTAGCGGGAAGCCCCAACAAGTCGAGCGTGTGGAGATATATCTCGGGATTGGGTTTGCTTTCGAGGAACTGCTCACCGCTCGTAACATGCTCGAACGCATCGGACAAACCGCACACCTCGAGCACGTGCATAATGTTGTCCATGGGGGATGACGAAGCGAGCGCCACGCGGACTCCAAGGCCCTTTAGCTCGGCCACGGTTTCGCGCACGCCGGGGTTGAGCAGTGCGGCATAATCCGCCGGATGCACCGCGGCCCATGCGTCATAGCGCGCCTCAGCCTCCTCGGGGCTCAAGTCAACGCCCCCCATTGCGAACCAACGAACGAGGTTGCTTTTTAAAATCCTTATACGAAGCGCCCACTGCCCGGCAGAGCTCCTCGCGCGGGACGAATATCCCCTCGGCGGAATACATCTCATCAAGCTGGTCATAGTAAAACCGCTCGCTGTCGACAATCACGCCATCCATATCGAAGATGACCGCCTGATACGGAAAACGACACGAAGCCATGTCCTCTCCTCCCCTTATTCCGAATTAGAAACCATGCCCATAGCACAAGCCAAAGCGTGAGCGATGCCATCCTCGTTGTTGGACGCGGTCACCATATCGGCAGCCGCCTTGGCCTCGTCCACGGCGTTGCCCATCGCGACCCCCGTGCCCGCCCAGCGGAGCATGGACACGTCATTTTGACCATCGCCGAATGCGATGACCTCGGATGCATCGATGCCCAGCTTGGGCAGTGCGCCGGCAAGCGCCCGCCCCTTGTCGATACCGGGCGCCATGAACTCGAAATAGAAATCAGCGGTGAACATGCCAGACAGCTCATCCGTGAACGGTCCGTACATGGCGCGCCAATGTTGTTGCAGATACTCAGGCTCCGACGCGCACAGCAGCTTGTCCTGGGGCGTCCCGCACACCTCGAGCAGGTCGTCGACCTCGTGAAGCTCGAGGTCGCACATACGACGCTCGTATTCGACGATGTCGAACGGCTCGCCGCGATACGTGATGACATGCCTCGATCCGCGCTCGACGTACAGGCGCGCACCCTGCGTGATCCACGGGATGACATCGAAAGAGCGAACATGCTCCACGAGGGAGCGCATGACATCGACCTCGATGGGCTGATCGTAGAGGACCTCGTCGGTCCCCGCATCCACCACATGCGCGCCGTTAAAAGCGACGAGCAAGCCGTCGTGAGCGTCGAGTTCGAGCTCCGAAGCGATGGCGCGAAGGCCCTGGACCGGCCGGCCCGATGAGAGAATCAACTTGACGCCGGCGTCTTGCGCGTTGAGTAGGGCGCGCTTCGTACGCGGCGTGATTATTTTTTCATCGTTCGTGAGCGTACCGTCGATATCCAGTGCGATCGCCTTGATTGCCATATGCACGACCCTTTCCATGAGGCGTCTTACGACGCCCATGATACCCGCTCCCCCAGCTCGCGATGGGTGCAAATCGGCACTTTCCGCATGCACCCTTCCGCTCACACAGAGAATTGTTTTGAAATTGCCTTCTTGCAATCGGCCAACGAGGCGCATAGAGTAAAGGAACCCGACGCGGAATTCGCGTATTTTAGCGTAAAAGATGTTTGAGCCTGACAGTCACGAGTAGCACGAGAGCAGTTTGAGCGTATGAGTCGTTTCACCAACACCATCACAATCAAATTGGGAGATCTGCTATAGGCCATCGGCATTGCCATGTCGATTTCGCCTACCTGTCGCTCGCCGCACGACGGCCCACCGCCGTGCGCAACGTTGACCTGGCGCCTGCCCGGCGCTGGAAAGGAAGCAGCATGTTCAGCCCGACCGATCACGAGTTCCACGAGTGGACGCTCGCAGATTTCCTGCAAGAGAATTGCGAACTGCCCCTCGATGGGCGCCTCGCCGCCATCGCCGACCATCGATGCAGCCCCACCCTCGCCAAGCGCGCCGTCCTCGATTTCTGTCGTCTCGAAATCGGCTTTTTCCTCCAAAACGACCCGCTCGCTGCAGAGGCGATGCGGCGCGTCGCGACTATCGACAACGGCCGGACCCCCAACTCCCCCGGCACGGAGGGAGTGCGCGGACCCGGTATCGCGTCGGTCTGCTGGAGGCTCGAGCGGGCCTGGCGGCTGATAGAGACGGATGAAGACGACCGTGCGGAGCTCCACCGTGCGCTCAGGCAAACGACCGAGCAGTTGTACGCCCCGATCGAGCAAATCGGGGAGTCCGCACGTCGAAGTGCGGCGGGACAATTCCCCTTCTCGTGGATCCCCCGCTACTCGACGAACGCCTGCTCATTCAAGCACTTCGACTCCGCGCGGCTCAATGCCAGCAGCCTGCGCTATTCGGGTCCGAGAGCAGCCGTGGACGCGCTCTTCCGATTCGCCACACTCGACGCCGACGATTTCTACACCGTTTGCGCAGCGCTACTCATGGAAAACGGCGGGAAGGCGGCGGCGATGCAAGACGCCTATGCGGCCGCCTACAACAGGCGATGCGGCGACACCTTCCTGTTCATCTACGAATGCCTTCCTGAGCTTGTGGACACGGCATCGTATGACCGCGGGGCCCGAAACCCCGTACATCGCGCCCAGGCCATTCGGAGCCTCTTCATCAGGCCCCTCGCAGCGCTCTTCGAATGCGGGGCGCTCGACATCGAGGAGGCGCCACGACGGGCGCCGAGCGTCCTCGAACAGCGGCTGCGCGACAAGCCGAGGACCACGTCCAGCTAGATGGCGGTCTCGAGCACCGCCACACGAACCGATTACCCTCCCATCGAAAGGAAAACCCATGACTCTCTTCGACACCACCCCCTCCATCCTCCGCGAGACGAGCCGCGGACTCGAGCGCACGAGCATCTACGACGAACTGCTACGCGAGCGCACCCTCGTCCTCTCCGGGGAAGTCGAACCCGCGATGGCGAGCACGCTGTGCCAGCATGCGCTGTTCCTGGAACGGGAAGATGCCTCCTCCCCCATCACCCTCTTCGTTAGCAGCCCCGGCGGGCAGGTGGGTCCGGGACTTGCCATCTACGACGTGCTGCGCTCGGTGTCCTGCCCCATCCGCACGGTCTGCGGCGACCTCGCCGCATCCATGGGCTCGATCATCTTCATGGCAGGAGACGAGCGCGAGATGTACCCGCACGCATCCCTCATGATCCACGACCCCCTCATCCCGCAGGGCGCCGGTGGCTCCGCGCTCGCCCTTCAGGAGACGAGCAAACGCCTCATGGAACGGCGCCGGACGCTCAACACCATCCTCGCCGAGCGCTCGGGGCTCACGCTCAAGCGCATTCAATCCCTCACCTGCAAGGACACCTACCTGGAAGCTGAGCGCGCACTCGACCTCGGCTTCGCCACCCGCATCATCGAATCCCGAAAGGAGCTCTAACCATGAGCCGAACCGCACTCCCCACCTCCAATCCCACGATCCTCGCCTCGGGCCGCACCCTGGACACCGACACCTGGACCACCCGCATCAACAACAACATGCTCGTCATCGGGCCATCCGGCGCAGGCAAGACGCGCCACGTGCTCAAGCCCAACCTGATGCAGATGAACGCGAGCTTCATCGTGCTCGACACCAAGGGGCAGCTTTGTCGCGAAATGGGCCCCTTGCTGCGCTCCCATGGCTACGTCGTGCAGAACATCAACTTCTCGAACATGGATGCGGCCTGTCCTCGATGTGCCTCGCCCGTCGGCTACGACCCACTCGCCTTCATCCGCCGCGACCCCGCGAACGGCAGGCCGTCACAGCAGGACATCCTCTCGGTCGCAACGGCGATTTGCCCCGCGGAGGACCTTACCCAGCCCTTCTGGGACCGAGCGGCGGCCAACCTGCTGTCTTGCCTTGTCGCCTACGCCGTCGAACAGCTGCCCGCCGCCGAGCAGACCTTCGAATCGGTTGTTCGGCTGGTGGATTCCCTGGGAGACGGCGGCACCTTCGCCCTGCTCGACGAGGTAATCGCCTGCGACCCAACGAGCTTCTGCGCCTCGGCGTACCTGCGCTACCGCGCCACGATGGGCGCGGAAAAGATGAACGCCAGTATCATCGGCATCATCGCGGAGAAGGTCATGTGCCTCAGCTTCGATACCGCTCGAGCCCTGTACACGCATAGCCCCCAGGTCGATTTCGCCCGCATGGGCCACGAGCCCACGGCGCTCTTCGTGACCCTCAGCGACATGGACCGTTCGCTCGACCCGCTCACCAACCTCTTCCTGACCCAAGCGCTCATCTCGCTCGGTAGGGAGGCCGATGCCATGCCCAGCGACTCGCTGCCCGTCCCCGTCCGCATGTTCCTCGATGACTTTGGCAACTTCCGCATCCCCAACTTCGAGCAGGCGATCTCGGTGGTGCGCAGCAAGAACATCTGGTGCACCATGTTGTGCCAGACCACAAGCCAGCTCGCAGCCCGATATGGCGAGGAGGGCGCCAACACGATCATCGGCAACTGCGACACGCAGCTCGTCCTGGCGTTCCAGGACACCGCCAGCGCACGATACTTCTCCGATCGCGCGAACAAGCCGGTTAGCGCGCTGCTCGCCACCCCACTCGACCGTTCCTGGCTGTTTTTGCGCGGCAAGCCCGGTGAGCTCGTCCGCCGCTACGAGGTGGCCGACCATCCCCTGCACGACACGGCCGTCACGCTTGAGCACGGCGCGAACGCATTGGAAATCGACGCCGCGCCGTTCGACTACACGCCGAGTTCGTCCCTGCAAGACACTACAATTGAGTTCTGATCGACCCGAGCCTGCCACGGCACCCAAATTCACATGGGGGCGACCATGTCCGATTTCTCGAACAACCTCTCCTACCTCCGCGTTGCCGCGCACGCGTCGAGCTTCCCCAACGGCGAGGGAGGAAAGACCCCTCCATGGGAGATCGATTGGTTCTATCGCGACCCGGCGGCTGACGGATCGCCCGGTCTCGCATCCGCGGAAAACCTGAACACCGTCTGCCGTGCGTATCTGGGGGACCGAGCGGCACAAGACCGGCTGATCTTCGGCGAGGCGACCGACGCCGAGATTGACGCGGCGCTTATCGAGGGCCCCTATGGGATGAACGATCGCCAAAGACTCGCCGTCCGCCGCGCACTCGAATCCGACATCTCGCTCGTCCAGGGTCCTCCTGGAACCGGCAAGACCGAGACCATCCTCAACATGGTCTCCTGCATGATCGCACGCGGCGCGACCGTAGCCGTCGTGTCCACCAACGGCGAGGCCATCGCAAACATCTCCAAGAAAGTCGCCGGATATGCGACGGCGGACGAGGGCCGGGAGCCCAACCGCCGTCGCATCTTCAACTCCTACGCCGCCTTGGGCAAGCTCGAGAATCGCCGGTCCTGGAACGAGGAGCATCCACAGGGATTGCAGTTCGACGTCAGGGACGATTCGGAGGCTCGCCGTAACGAGCGCTACGACACCGGGGGCTGGGAACCCGCCCTCACCGCTTCTGAATTCCTTCGCGAACGCCCATTCATCACAAGCACCATCCACTCCCTCAAGAAATGCTTCAACGACGGCGACGTGTTCCGCTATGACTATCTGATCATGGACGAAGCGTCTCAGTGTGCGCCCGCGCTTGCCCTGCTCGCGATGAGCAGCGCCCGGCGCGTGGTGCTCGTCGGCGATATCGAGCAGCTTCCACCCGTCTACCACGCGAACGCCGCAGAAGCCGCCGCGCGCAGCGCCGAGGAAACCGGCATTCCCGTTCCGGGCCGCAAATCGCCCTATGCCCTGCAGGATGTGACGACCGGCGACGGAATGAGCATCTTGGCGTCCGCGCAGGCCGTCTTCGAGCCGATCGGCGCACCGCATACCTTTCTCAACGAGCATTTCAGGTGCCATCCCGGCATCATCGGCTTTTGCAGCGATGAGATTTACGCGCCCCGTGGGGAGGGCCTCGTCGTGCGCACCCCGGCCTATGATCGGTCCGTGCAAACACCCATCCGCATCCGCTGGTTCGAGGGCGATTATTGGGAGCCGCATCGACACGACCGCCGAAACGTAGAAGAAGCTTCGGAACGGAGGGCCAAGCGCGGCGCCCCGCAATCGAGCAAGGAGAATCGCAAGCAGATCGAGATCTTCATGCACGAAGAGTGGCCGGGTCTGCGCGCTCGACTCGAGACGGACCCGAGCTTCTCCGTGCGCATCGTATCCCCGTTCCGCGGCCAGCTCGAGGCTCTCTACGACCGCCTCGTCGACACGGAGGGAGCGGCCGCAATCGAGCGCCTCTTCCACACCGACGAGGCCGAGGCCGTTGATTCATGGGAAAAGACCGGCCTGACGATCCACAAGACGCAGGGACAGGAATACAACGCCGTGTATCTTCTCCCCGTGGAGGACGGGGACTGGGATTGGCCCTGGTCGCAAGGACGGTCGATCATTAACGTGGCGGTCTCACGAGCCAAAGACGAACTCGTGGTCATCTGTTCGACCGACCTCATGTCCAAAGAAACGCAGCTCGCACTCACCGGCACGTATATCCCGCCATCGCCCGGTGGCGCAGCTCAGGCCCTCTCCACGCGCGACCGAGCCGAACGCGAACAACGAGAGCGTTTTTTGCAGAAACTCATCGACTACGCCCGCCGGCGCATGGACCCCGCATCGGGTGCGTTCACGGGCGAGCGGGGGTTCCCCATCAGCAACTATGCATACGGCTTCCACCGGTCGTCCCTCGTCTCGGCGTTCGACGAGATTCCGGCCATTCGGACATACGTCGGCAATGAAGACTCGGCCGCCGAACTTGCCCTATGCAACGCCCTGGAGGGCGTCGACCTCGCCGGCCGCGGCCTCGCCGTCACGCGCGGCGTCGCGCTCTCAAGCTGCTTCTCCCCTCGCGCGCTCTCCCGCCGCCTGACCGACGACGAAGAGTTCCGCGCCGCCGACAAAAAGGCTTTCATCCAACATGGCGATGCCGGACGTGAGGAACGATTCGACTTCGTGATCTACAACGAACAAACCATGCGCATCGTCCTGTGCATCGAGATCGATGACGGGCGATACCGCCACACAAGCCCCGAAATCCCGAATGACGGCGAAAGGGCACTCGCCCAGCGTAAACGCCGCCTCCGTTGCAAAAACTCGATCGTGCGCGATATGGGCGGTCAGGTGATCGAAGGCAATGCGAGGACCGCGATGGCCGGGGGCGGCTCAGGCATGTTCTCATTCGCGATGCTGCGCCTGGCAACCAACGGCACCACCGCGGCAGAAACCGAACTCATCGCCACCGCCATCGGCCACGACAAACCACATGTCAGGCCCTTTGCAACCATTGACGAGCTGATCGACCTTCAAATGGCCCATGGCACGGAGAGCGGACCGACACTCGCCCCTTCCTTCGGCACCGGCGCGCACACCCTACCCGAACGAGGCAGCATCGCCGTGCTCGTACGCGAGGGCGCATCGGCACTCGTCAAAGCAAGTCCGCAAAGCGAGGCGCGTTATCTGCAGAAGGTCCTCGACAGCTGGACGAGCGCGGGCGTCTTCCCCAAGATGCGTTCCCATCAAGCGAACAAGCTGCTTCAAGAGGGCGGCCTAATCGAACGACGGGCAGATGGCTGGCACGTCACCCCGCACGGAGCGAAACTCGGCATCATCGAGCGCGTCGTCGAATATGACGGCGTCGAGAGCGCCCGTTGCCTGTATCCCGCCACCTGCGAAAAAGCGGTTCGGAATTTCTTGTTGCGGGCACTCAAAGATTAACAGCCGCTCTTTACCAAAACATGCGAGGCCCCGGTGCACCCGGGGCCTCGTTGCGAAACGGATTCGGAGCCGATTGCCTACCTGCGCGTCGCGCGATAGAACTCAATCAGAGCCTTGGTGGAGGCGTCCTGCTGGCTCAGCGCCTCGTCGTCATGGAACGCCGGGGTGATCTGCTTGGCAAGCTGCTTGCCAAGCTCAACGCCCCACTGATCGTAGGAGTCGATGCCCCAAACGGTGCCCTGGACGAACGTGATGTGCTCGTACACGGCGATGAGCTCACCGAGGGCGAACGGAGTCAGCGTGTCGCCGAAAATGGAGGTCGTGGGGCGGTTGCCCTCGAACACGCGAGCAGGGACGATCTGCTCGGGCGTACCCTCGGCGCGGACCTCATCGGCCGTCTTGCCGAATGCAAGGGCCTTGGTCTGGGCGAGGAAGTTACCCAGGAACAGCTCGTGCACATCCTGGCCCTCATCGACAAAGGGGTTGGTGGTGTTGGCAAAGGCGATGAAATCGGCGGGAACCACGACGCTGCCCTGGTGCATCAGCTGATAGAAGGCATGCTGGCCGTTGGTGCCGGGCTCGCCCCAGAAAACCTCGCCGGTGTGGCACGTGACGGGCGTACCGTCCCAGCGGACGTGCTTGCCGTTGGACTCCATGGTGAGCTGCTGCAAGTAGGCCGGGAAACGGTGCAGGTACTGCGTGTAGGGCAGCACAGCGTGCGTGTCGGCGCCGAAGAAATTGACGTACCAGACGTTCATGAGGCCCATGAGCGCGACGACGTTCTCCTCGAGCGGCGTGTTCTCGAAGTACTCATCGATGGCGCGGAAGCCCGCCAGGAACTGCTGGAAGCGCTCGGGCCCGAGGGCGATGATGAGCGACAGACCGACGGCGGAATCAACGGAATAACGACCGCCGACCCAGCTCCAGAAGCCGAAAGCGTTCTCAGGGTCGATGCCGAAATCAGCCACGAGGTCCAGGGCGGTGGAAACGGCCACGAAATGCTTGGCAATAGCCTCGGCATTCTGCTCGGCGCTGCCGTCGACGGCGCCGCAAGCGCCGAGCTGCTCGAGCATCCACGCCTTGACCTCACGGGCGTTGGTGAGCGTCTCGAGCGTGGTGAACGTCTTGGAGACGATGATGACGAGCGTGGTCTCGGCATCGAGGCCCTTCACCTTCTCGGCCATGTCGTTCGGATCGATGTTGGAGATGTAACGGCAATCGATGCCAGCGTCGAGATAGGGCTTCATGGCCTCGTAGACCATAACGGGACCGAGGTCGGAACCACCGATGCCGATGGAGACCACGTGCTCGATCTTCTTACCGCTGACGCCCTTCCACTCACCGGAGCGGACGCGATCGGCAAAGGCGTACATGCGATCGAGGACCTCGTGAACATCGGCAACGACATCCTGGCCGTCGACGATGAGCTCGCCCTTCTGGCTGGCGGGACGGCGGAGAGCGGTGTGCAAGACGGCACGGTCCTCCGTAGTGTTGATATGCTCGCCGGAGAACATGGCGTCACGACGCTCCTCGACGCCGCAAGCGCGACCCAAGTCTACGAGCAGCTTGAGCGTCTCATCGGTGACGAGGTTCTTGGACAGGTCGAAGTACAGGTCACCGGCACGATAGCTGAGCTTCTCAACGCGATCGGGATCGGCGGCGAACCAATCCTTCAGGCTGATGCCCTTCTCCACGAGCTCGTCGTGGTGCTTCTGAAGAGCCACCCACGCAGGGGTCTTGGTTGCATCGATGGGAGCGGAAATCGCCATGTGCGTCCTCCTTAAATGACTGCATACACGAACATCTCCATTCTACCGCTAGCAGGCGCGGGCGGCTCCGCCACCCTCCCCAAAAGAATGGCAAAACGGCCCTCGCTCTCGGCCCGGATCATCCCAACCGAAAGCGAGGGCCGCGAAAGAGACGTCATTTGAAAGGACGCTATGCCTTCTTGAAGTACGCCACCGCAATGGCGCCGGGGCCGACATGCGTACCGATTGTCGCACCGACCATAACCGAGGGAACGTCCTGCTCGGCAATGCCGCCCTCCCACACGGAGCGGCTGTCCTCGAGGTACTTGCGCAGGAGCTTATCGGAAAGACCGGTGTAACCGACCATGACGGGCATGTCGAAATCAATGCCGCCCGCGCTCTCGAGCTGCTGGCGCAGCAAGTTGCGACCGTTCTTGGAGCCACGGGCCTTGCCCAGGATCGCGACCTCGCCGTCGGCGACGGTGATGACCGGCTTGATGGAGAGCATCTCCCCCAGAGTGCCAGCAGCGGCGGAAATGCGGCCACCGCGCTTCAGGTACTCGAGGGTGTCGAGCAGGGCGACCAAACAGACGCGGTCAGCGGCGACCTCGACAGCAGCGGCGACCTCGGCTGCCGGGCGGCCCTCTTCGACCAAACGGAGTGCGTAATCGACTAGGATGTGCTGACCGACCGTCACGCTCTTGGTGTCAACGACATACACCTCCGTAGACCCATCGGCCTGAGAGGCGGCCGTGACAGCGCTCTGATGCGTACCGGACAGCTTGCTCGAAAGCGCCAGAATCACCACATCGTCGCCCGCCTCCTGGGCGCGGGAGATCGCCTGCGAGAAAGCATACGGATTGACCTGGCCGGTCGTCGGGAACTCATCGCCCTCGACGAGCAACTCGTAAAAACGCTCGCGCGTGAGGTCTACGTCGGCACTGTAGGTCGTGTCACCAAAAGCAATGGAAAGCGGTAGGACGTCGAGATTCGGATGTTCGCCCGGCAGGCAATCGGAACCGGAATCGGTGATAATGCGGACAGCCATCATATCCCCTTTCAGGGTACTTAATGAACAGTTTCCGCGAAAGTGTACCGCTATCTCACGGCATCACCAGACATTCATATTGTCGCAGGCGGCACCTAGGCGCGGGAGAAGAAGGCAACCGCAATGCCGCCGGGGCCCACATGGACGCCGATTGCGGCTCCGACCTGGGAGATCGGAAGATCCTCTTCGGCGATGCCGCCCTCCCACACATCGCGGTACTCCTCGAGGTACTTGCGGAGTGTCTTGTCCGAAAGGCCCGAATAGCCCAACGCTCCGGGCATGTCGAAGTCGATACCGCCGACCTTCTCGATCTCCTGATGCAGCAAGGTGCGGCCCTTCTTCGAACCGCGTGCCTTGCCCAGCACGATGACCTCTCCATCCGTCACGGTGATTACGGGCTTGATGGACAGAAGCTCGCCCACCGTACCTGCGGCGGCGGAGATGCGCCCGCCGCGCTTCAGATACTCGAGGGTGTCCACCAAACCAACGATGCGCACACGGGGCACCGACGCCTCCAGGGCATCGGCGATCTCATTGGCCCCAAGTCCCTCGTCAACCAGCTGCAGCGCGTACTGCACGACGATCCGCTCGCCGAGCGTCATGTTCAAGCTGTCGACAACGCGAACGGTGTCGAGCCCCGCCTCGCGGGCGGCAGTGGCCGCCATGCACGCATTTTGATACGTACCGGACAGGCGACTGGACATGGTAATGATCACCACGTCCTCGCCTGCCTCGCGGGCGCGCTCGAGGGCTTCTTGGAACAGGAACGGCGTCGCCTGGCCGGTGCTGGGAAACTCTTCGCGCTCAGCGAGCAATTCGTAAAACTGGTCGTACGTGATGTCCACACCCTCACGGTACACATCGTCGCCGAACGCGACCGTCAGCGGCAGGACCTCGAGAGCGGGATGGTCGGACGACTTGTACTCAGAACCGGAATCCGTAATGATGCGAACGGGCATGAACTCACTCCAAACGAGCAGGTGGCACAAATAATCCGCAGAACCGTACCATCCGACGAACACCCTCACACACACCCCATGAAAACCGCTCGGGGGTTTCACATAACAGGCTTTCGCGCCTTATCTCGCATCCCCTTCCACCGATACCATGGAAAGCGTGGGGGCGTATCGCCCATCGACACCGAGGACGTCTCGCACCAAGCGCAGGAACAAGCCTGCCTCGCACATGTCCTCCGCGCGCAGGTCATCCGGATGCAGGGCCCCCGGCCCATCTACGCGAGTCGCATCAGGGTCGGCCCGATCGTACAGGTGAACTTGTCCGACTACTTGCCACAGGCCGTCCACGCATGCGATGCGCTCCGCAATGGTCCCATTTCTCCAACGCGCATTCTTGCATAACGCGCCATCGCACACCTCGTAGCGACGGTCAGTCCCCACATCGAGCAGCATCGCCCGACTGGTCTCCGGCTCCTTATCGAGTATGGCGAAGCGCGCGAAGAGCTGCGTCTCATCGATCTGCCTCAGATGGTCAACCGTGGATTCTAAAGTGCCCTCAGGCGGCGTTTCGACATACAGCTGCAAGGGCGTCTTGCCTTCACGCAATGGACGCTCGAACAGAACCCATTCGGTGAAGCACATATTGACCATCTGAAGTCGCCGAAAATCCTGTTCGGGACCGTATAGGCACGCGGGCATGACAATCCGCTCGAATTCGTCGGCGGCCGCATCCCTCCACCCCTCCCTTCGCTCGCCCCAATACTCCGCCATCTGGGCGACTTCCCTCTCGATCTCAGCCGGGTCCGCCATGGGCGCTCCTTTCGCCTCGTCCGTTCGCATCACCATCAGGCTACGAGCGTGAACGCATGGAAAAGGCCCCGAGACGAACATGGCGGCAGCGGCTCTGAAGGATGTCGCAAACATATCCGAATGGGTTCCCGAACGAGACCAGATGCATCTGAAATACGCAGCTCAAAAGATCGACCGTTCAGCCCCAATATGCGAAAAGCACCCCTCCCACCATGAAGAGCCCATCATGGTGGGAGGGGTGCCTATACCAATTATCGTCGTCTCAACGGACGGACTCGCAGGAAGCCGAGCGCCGTCGGCGGCTACCGCTTACGCTACCTGCGCCCGCCACGGTCCCCTGGACGGCGGCCGGAGCGCGGAGCACCGGGGCGCTGCTCGTAGGAGCTGCCACGACCCCCTCGTGCGGAATTCCCGGGCTGACCACCTCGACCGCCACGGCCGCCACGACCACGACGCTCGGAGGGCTCATCGTAATTGCGCCAGGCATCGCGACCGGAGCGGACACCGCGATTGCGAGCGGAGTCACCGCGGTCGGAACGCGGACGGTCGGAGCGGTCCTCTCGACCGGAGCGACGGCGATCGTCGCGGCATGAGCGCTCGGGGCGGGAACGATCGTCCTCGCGCTTGCGGCCGTTGGCAAGGCCGCCAGAGCGAGCAGCCCCCTTCTTGGAGGGCCTGGAAGTGGCTCGATCCTGGGACGCGGCACGCTCACCGCGAACCTCGGACGCAGTCAGGAGCTCAACGGGCTCGGAAGCCTCCTCGGCATGGACACGGGTCTTGCCCGGGCGCTTGCGACGCGAGGGCTTGGGGGTGTCCTCTTTGGCCCCCTGGGTGGCCTTTGGAGCCACATCGGGGCGCTTGGAACCGCTGGAGCGCTCGGCCTTCGCGCGGGCAGTGGCCTTGCGACGGCGCTTCTTCTCCTTCTTGCCGGCGGGCGCCTTCGCGGGGACGCGGTCGGGATCGACCTCAGGGGCATGAGGGCCGAGCTCAAGGCCATCGGCATCGAAGATCTCGGCGGTCTTGCCCATGAGGGCCTCGATGTCGTAGAACCCGTCCACATCGTCGATGGTCACGAACGTCAGCGACCAGCCCTCCTCGCCGGCACGGCCCGTGCGGCCGATGCGGTGGATATAGTCGACCGGGTCCTCGGGAACGTCGAAGTTCACCACGTAGCGGACATCGGAGATGTCGATGCCGCGGGCGAGCACGTCCGTGGCGACCAGCACGTCGCACTCACCAGAGCGGAAGGCCCTGAGGGCACGCTCGCGCTGGGCCTGACTGCGGTCGCCGTGGATGGCGGCGCAGGTGATGCCGGCGCGGGCGAGGCGGCGGCTGCAGGCATTGGCACGGTGCTTGGTGCGGCAGAACACGATCACGCGGTTGGATCCCTCGCGCTTGAGAACATCCGCGAGCAGCGCATTCTTGGATTCGAGGGACACCGGGAGCACGTACTGCTCAACCGTGTCGGCCGTGGAGGTGACGGGCGCGATCTCGACACGGGCGGGATCGGTCACCAAGTCGCTGATAGAACCCACGGCCTGCTCATCCAAGGTCGCGGAGAACAGCAGGGTCTGACGGTCGTCGCGCGTATAGCTCACGATGCGGCGGACGGCGGGCAGAAAGCCCATGTCGAGCATGCGGTCGGCCTCGTCGAGGACGAGCACCTGCACCTGGTCGAGCGAGCAGGCGCCCTGGTCGATGAGGTCCTGCAGGCGACCGGGGGTAGCGATGAGGATGTCGCAGCCGCGCTTGAGTTTGTCGCGCTGCGGGTTGTAGCTCACGCCGCCCACCACGGTGACGCTCGTGTGCCCGGTTCGACGGGCGATCGCTCGACAGACCTCCTCGATCTGCTGGGCGAGCTCGCGCGTGGGCGTGATGACGAGCATGAGCGGGCCCTGGGCGGCAACGCGGCCGCGAGCGCGAGAGCGGGGCACGTGAGGCAGGTTGTTCATAGTGGGAAGGAGGAAGGCGGCCGTCTTACCCGTGCCCGTCTGAGCGGCGGCGAGGACATCCTCTCCGTCGAGGGCATGCGGAATCGAGGCGGCCTGAACCGGAGTCGGGGCGGTGTAGCCCATGTCGGCGACGGCGGAGAGAACCTCCTCGGAAAGGCCGAGGTCGGCGAAAGACGGGACGGGGGCCTCGGAAGGAGTCGTATCGAATTCGGTGACGTTGGTGGAAGTCAAAATGGTCCATTTCCGCGCGGCAAGCGGCAGCAGCGGCACCCGACATGGGTGCGCTCGCCAAACCGTCCGCGCTGTGGGGTCGATATGCACAAGTGGTGCGCGGGCCGGTCCGCGCGGTGGAGCGTGTTCGCCAACGGCATTGACGCGAACACGTGGAGCAGATTCCACCGCAGGCAAGTATACGGGCTGCAGATGTGCAATTTAGGGACGGGCGCAAATTACACATCTCCCCAATGTGCAGAATGCGCTCGTCGCCAATTCTGACTCCGATTAGCACATCCGAGCGAATAATCGCCGAATAGCTTTAGAACTTCTCTACCAAGCCGCTCTCCGCGAACCAGTCAACATGTCCACATCTCGAGCAAATCAGAACGGTGGCCCCCTTGCATGCCCAATCAACATTCAAAAGAGACGCCCCTCGCGAGTCGAGCAGCGCTGACTGTGAAAAGAAATGGGTTCCACCGCAATGAGGACATGTCACAGGGTCACCCGCCACTAGGAATCGATCGCCCGCCTCGTCCCCGTTGTAGGCCTTTGAAAACTCCGAAAAGAAGCCCATGTTCACGCTCCATTCTCTCGTCTGCCCATGTATATCCATGTATACCCCAATCCGCCATTCCGACGACACAAAGTGACCCGGTGAAATGGCGGCGGCCCGACGCCTGCGCGATTTGGCCGTATGTGCAATTTGCACCCGTCCCCAAATTGCACATTCCGGGCATAGACACCCCTGGGGGGTGGGGTATACTGAGACTCGATAATGCTACGAAAGGGGCTGCACATGGCTCATCAGACATTCGATGTACGCGGCATGACCTGCGCGGCGTGCCAGGCACATGTCGACCGCGCCGTGGGAAACCTCGAGGGCGTCTCGAACGTCGCCGTGAATCTGCTCGCCGGCTCCATGGCCGTCGACTACGACGAAAACGCCGTCGACGCCGATGCGATCTGCGCCGCCGTCGATCGCGCGGGCTACGCCGCCTCCCCCGTCGAGGCGGGCGGCAGCGCGGGCACCGGCGCCTCCGCGGCCGCTCCGCGCCTGGAGTCTCCCACCAAAAAACTCGAGGCCCAGGCACGCGCCATGCGTGGGCGCCTCATCGTATCCATCGCCTTCCTCATCCCGCTGTTCTACCTCGGCATGGGTCATATGCTCGGCTGGCCGCTTCCCGCGTTTTTCGGAGCGCCCGAGAACATCATGAACGTGGCGCTCACCGAGCTGCTCCTGCTCGCTCCCATCGTCCATGTGAACGACTCGTACTTCATCAACGGGTTCAAATCGCTCATCCACGGAGCGCCCACCATGGACGCCCTCATCGCCATCGGCTCGGCGGCCAGCATCGGCTGGTCGATCGTCGGCATCTATCGCATCGGGGCAGCCCTCACCGCGGGCGACCCGCATGCCGCGCACATGGTCGGCATGGACAACCTCTACCTCGAGAGCGCGGGCACCATCCTGGCGCTCGTCACCGTGGGCAAGTATATGGAGACGCGCAGCAAGTCCAAGACGGGCGGCGCCATCGAGCGTCTCATCGACCTCGCCCCCAAGACCGCAACGGTCGTCGGCGAGGACGGTATGCAAACCACTGTGAACGCCGATGACATCCAGCTCGGCCAGACCATCCTGGTGCGTCCGGGCGAGGCGATCCCCGTCGACGGCGTGGTACTGGAGGGCTCCTCGGCCGTGGACGAGAGCGCGCTGACCGGCGAGTCCATGCCGGTGGAGAAGCGCATCGGCGATACCGTGAGCGCCGCCACCGTCAACCGCACCGGCTCCTTTACCTTCCGCGCCACACGCGTGGGCGCCGACACCGACCTCGCGCGCATCATCCGCCTGGTCGAGGACGCCAACGCCACCAAGGCCCCCATCGCACGCCTGGCCGACAAGGTCGCCGGCGTGTTCGTGCCCGCCGTGCTCGCCATCGCCGCCGTCACCTTCGTCGTGTGGCTCATCGCCACGGGCGGCAACGTGAACGAAGCCCTCACCTCGGCCGTCGCCGTCGTGGTCATCAGCTGTCCGTGCGCCCTGGGCCTCGCCACGCCCGTCGCGATCATGGTGGGAACCGGGCGCGGTGCCGAAATGGGCATCTTGTTCAAGAGCGCCGAGGCACTCGAGACGCTGCACGGCGTTCGTGCCGTGGTCCTCGACAAGACGGGGACCATCACAGCGGGCAAACCGACCGTGACAGACGTCATGCCCGCCCGCCGCGCAGACGGTTCGCCCGTCATGAGCGAAAAGGCACTCATGAAGCTTGCCGCCGCCCTCGAGCGCACCAGCGAGCACCCACTCGCGGAGGCCATCATGGCACGGGCCGATGAGCTGGGAATCGTGGCCCGTACCGTCCAAGACTTCGCAGCCATTCCAGGTCGAGGCGTGACGGCACGCGAGGGCGCCAACGCAATCGCCGCCGGCAACGCCGCCCTCATGGACGAGCTTGGTGTGGTCGTCGATCGCGCCGCCCTGGACGAGCTCGCCCGCGCAGGCAAAACGCCGCTTCTCTTTGCCAAGAACGGCGAGCTCGTGGGCATCATCGCAGTCGCCGACGACGTCAAGGCAACGAGCGCAGCAGCCATAGCCGCCCTCAACAAGCTCGGCATCCGCACCATCATGCTCACGGGTGACAACGAAACCACCGCACGCGCCATCGCCGCGAAAGTCGGCGTGAGCGAGGTCATCGCCGGCGTCATGCCCGCCGACAAGGAGCGCGTGGTGCGCGAGCTGCAGGGCGACGGAAACACGGTCGCCATGGTGGGAGACGGCATCAACGACTCCCCCGCTCTGGCACGCGCCGACGTGGGGCTGGCGATCGGTGCGGGCACAGACGTGGCCAAAGAAGGCGCCGACGTGATCCTCATGAAGAGCGACCTCATGGACGTCCCGCGTGCGATCGAGCTCTCCCGCGCCGTCATCCGCAACATCAAACAGGACCTGTTCTGGGCGCTGTTCTACAACGCGCTGGGCATCCCGCTCGCCGCCGGCGTGTTCTACCCGCTGCTCGGCTGGCAGCTCTCGCCCATGTTTGGCGCCGCGGCCATGAGCCTGTCGAGCCTGTGCGTGGTGGGCAACGCCCTGCGCCTGAGGACCTTCCAGCCCAGGCGCATCGACCAACCGTCTCAATTGGGGACAGGCACCGATTGAGACGTCGGAACGCAATCGTATGAAAAATGTCTCAATCGGTGCCCGTCCCCAATTGAGACGAAGAGAGAGGAACAACCATGAACTACATCATCAAGACCGAGGGCCTCATGTGCGGCCACTGCGACGCCACCGTCGAAACGGCGCTGCTCAACGTCGCGGGCGTGACCGACGCCGACGCCGACCACGAGACGCAGACCGTGACCGTCGAGTGCTCCGATGACGTCATGACCGAGCAGCTCGCCGAGGCCGTGAACGGCGCAGGCGAGAAATTCCGCGCTCTGTCCGTGCAGGAAGCGTAACCACCCATGATGGCCGACCGCGATAAGACCATGCGCCTGCTCAAGACCGCCCGCGGGCAGATCGAGGGCATCATGAAGATGGTCGAGGAGGACCGCTACTGCATCGACATCTCAACGCAACTCATGGCAACGCAATCCCTCATCGGGCGCATCAACGCCGACGTCCTCAAGGCCCACATCGGAGGCTGCGTGCAGCAGGCACTCGCCCAGGGAACGCAGGCCGAGCGTGACGCCAAGCTCGCAGAAATCGAAGCCATCGTGGAGAAGCTGGCGAAATAGGGGTATCGTGGTAGCGCGGCGCCCGGATACGGGTACCGTGAAACCATGACATGGACGGCGTTCGCGCAGCGGGCGCAGACAGGGAAAGGCACCCATGAACGATTTCATGAAAGACCGCTACGGAGTCGACGAGCTCACCTGCGTGCTCGGCGGCGCAGGCATGCTGCTCGCCCTCATCGGCACCATCGCAAACCTCGACCCGCTGACGTGGATCGCGCTCGCAATCGTGCTGCTCGCACTCGCGCGCGCGTTCTCCAAGAACATCACCGTCCGCTGCAACGAGAACAACGCGTTCCGCTCCTTCTCCAAGCGCGTCCCCGTGCTGGGCAACCTCGTTGCACACCTCGGCTCCATCACCCCCGCCGGTCGCAACGCCTCCGGCGGCTCCGCTGCCTCCGCCGTTCCCAACATCGAGTACGAGCGCGCGAAGCGCACCGCCCAGAAGATGTGGAAGGAGCGCAAGACCTCGCGCTTCCTCAAGTGCCCCAACTGCGGGCAGATCTTGTCCGTGCCCAAGGGCAAGGGCAAGCTCCGCGTGACCTGCCCGCGCTGCCGGGCCAAGATGGAGACGAAGTCCTAGCCTCGCAAGCCGCAACGGCACTTCGCCATCGTCATTCCCATGGACGTGCAACGGGCCGCAGGCCGCACCCAGGGCGCACAGACGGTTGAAAACCTACCGCCCGCCGAATGACGCGTGGCCCTTGCCGAATACCACGCATGAACCCCCTCGCAGATGCGGTACTAATACCTCGATGCAATGGTAAAACGTTTTTCGCGACGCACTTTGACATGCACGCGCACATCCAGGGCGGCACGACAGCCCTCCGCAGCGCTCAAGTGCACCGAGAAATCGATACCGAACCCCATCCTGAGGAGGATCACAATGGCTACCGATTCCGTCACCAAGGTTCTGGAGGGCTACGGCGTCCATGCCGGCGCAGACTCCATCCACCTCGACATGGTCCCCGCCGAGCTCGTCGAGGAGGCGCTCGCTCATCATGAAGGCAAGCTCGCGTCCAACGGCTCCCTCGTGGTCGAAACCGGCAAATACACCGGCCGCAGCCCCAAGGATCGCTTCGTGGTGGACACCCCCGACGTGCACGACACCATCGCCTGGGGCAACGTGAACGTTCCCATCTCCCAGGAAAGCTACGAGAAGGTCCGCGACGGCGTTGCGGCATACCTCGGCGAGCGCGACCTCTACGTCGTGCGCGGCCTCGCCGGCGCCGACCGCGCCCACGCCCGCAAGTTCATGGTCGCCTGCGAGCGTGCCAGCCAGGCCCTGTTCATCACGCAGCTCCTCGTCCGCCCCACCGATGAGGAGCGCGCCGCCTACGGCGAACCCGATTTCACCATCCTCGCCGCCCCCGGCTACAAGTGCGACCCCGCGATCGAGGGCCTGAACTCCGAGGCCGCCGTGCTCGTGAACTTCGCCGAGCGCGTCGTGGTCGTGGCCGGCACCGAGTACTCCGGCGAGATTAAGAAGTCCGTCTTCTCCGTCATGAACTACCTGCTCCCCGTCGAGGACAAGGTGCTTCCCATGCACTGCTCGGCCTCCATGGACCCCGAGTCCCGCGACACCGCCGTGTTCTTCGGCCTGTCCGGTACCGGCAAGACCACCCTCTCCGCCGACCCCAAGCGTCTGCTCATCGGTGACGACGAGCACGGCTGGGCCATGGGCGAGGGCATCTTCAACCTCGAGGGCGGCTGCTACGCCAAGTGCGACGGCCTCACCGAGGAGCGCGAGCCCGAGATCTTCCGCGCCGTGAAGTTCGGCGCCCTGTGCGAGAACGTGATCTTGAACGAGCACCGCGAGCCCGATTATGCGGACGTCTCCCTCACACAGAATACGCGCGTCGGCTACCCCGTCGAGCACATCCCCAACAGCTGCCTCGAGGGCGCGGGCGGCGAGCCCACCGCGGTCATCTTCCTCACCTGCGACGCCTTCGGCGTGCTGCCCCCCATCTCCCGCCTGTCCGCAGACGCTGCCATGTACCACTTCGTGAGCGGCTTCACCTCCAAGGTCGCCGGCACCGAGCTGGGCATCAAGGAGCCCGTCCCCACCTTCTCGGCCCTGTTCGGCGAGCCGTTCATGCCGCTCGACCCCATGGTCTACGCCGACATGCTCGGTGAGCGCATCGCCTCCGGCAAGACCCGCGTCTACCTGGTGAACACCGGTTGGGTCGAAGGCTCCTATGGCGTTGGCCACCGCATCCCGCTCGACTACAACCGCATCAACGTCAACGCAGCGCTCGACGGCACGCTCGAGCAGGCCGAGTTCATTCACGACGACGTCTTCAACCTGGACATCCCCACCAGCTGCCCCGGTGTTCCCGATGAGGTCATGGTTCCATGGAAGTGCTGGTCCAGCAAGGAGGAGTACGACGCCACGGCCAAGAAGCTCGCCGGCATGTTCCAGGAGAACTTCGAGAAGAAGTACGCCCACCTGCCCGAGAACGTGAAAAACGCCGGCCCGTGCGCCTAGTGCCCGCGTAAAGCCAACGCAATGGAGCCCCGTGCATCCACCTGCACGGGGCTCCTTCTTCATACATCTATCCCCACCGCGGAAGGCCCCTGCGGGATTTCCCCTTCGCGCGTGGTTCCGCTGCGCTCCACAAAAACGCGCTGCGGGGAAACCCTCCGGCGCCTTCCGGCTGCGCTGCCGTAGCCCAGGCCCTGGAGCATATTCCCGCAGACCGTTTCTGTGAAGCGAAGCGGAACCACGGTCGAAGGGATTGTGCGCAAGGGCCTGGGCGACTGGATGGCAGACGGGCGCTAGAGCACAGCACCACCCAGACCAAGTGCGGCCATCAGCACCACGAACACGACCGCGATGGGCAGCACGCGGGAAAGCAGCTTGCCCTCGGCACCGGTGACCTGGACGGCGGCCATTCCGATGGCGAGCGACTGGGGCGAAATCATCTTGCCCGCGCCGACACCGAGGGAGTTCAAGGCCACGATCCAATACGGGTCCATGCCCAGGGCCTCGGCGGCCTGCAGCTGCACCGATCCGAACAGCAGCCCCGAGCTCGTACCGGAGCCCGTGACGAACGCGCCGACCGCACCGATGGCCGGAGCCATGAGCGGGAACAGGGAGCCGGTGACGGCGATGCAGAAGGAGGAGACCGCGCCGATCATCCCGGCGTAGCCCATGACCTTGGCGCATCCGAGGACGGCGAGCATCGTGATGACGGTGGGCATCATCTGCTTGACCGTGGCCACAAGCACCTCGCCCATCACACGCGGCGTCGCGCCTTGGATGAGCCCGCCCACAAACGCGGCGATGAAGATCCACACACCCGGCGTGTTCACCCACATGAACGTGACAGTCGAAGGGTCGGCGCCGCTATAGATCGTGACGGCGCTCGAGAACTGAGCGAGCCAGGCGTTGACCGCGGGCACGAGTTTGGACGTCAACAGCAGCAGCACGAAAATCAAGATGAAGCAGGACCAGGCACGCAGGGCACGGCGGGCCGTGACGCGCTCGGCAGCATCCACGTGCATCTCGAACTCGGGCGCGACCGTCTTTTGACGACGGGCGAGCATGGCGGTGACGAGCAGGGAGCACAGCGAACCGACCACGACCGTGAGCTCGGGGCCGACAAAGGCGGCGACCACCAGCGACGGCAGCGCATACGCGACGCCCGAAGCCAGAGCGATCATGCCCGCACCGCGCAGACGGGCGGCCAGGCCGAGCTTTGCCGAGGCATCGTCCGCAGGCTCCGCCGCAATCATGACGATGATGAAAGGCACGATGACGAAGAAGGGGGTGATCTGCAGCATCTCGGTGAACGCGAGCTGAATGGGATCGAGACCCGTGAGGCCCGCGAGGGATACCGTGGGAACGCCGACGGAGCCGAAGCAGGTCGGGACGCCGTTGGCGACCAGGCAGACGAGAACGGCCTGCAGCGGCGGGAAGCCAAGGGCGGCGAGCATGCCGGCGGGAATGGCGACCGCGGTGCCGAAGCCGCTCATGCCCTCCATGAAACCACCGAAGCACCAGGCCACAAGCAGCGCGAGCACGCGACGGTCACGAGAAAGCGAGGTGATCATGGAACCGATCACGTCCATGGCCCCCGTGCGCACGCACAGGTTGTATGTGAACACCGCGGCAATGATGACGAGGACGATAGGCCACAGCGCCATGACGAAACCCTCGAGGCTCGCGGTAGCGACCTCGATGGCGGGCATGCCCCACCAAGTGAGCGCCAATCCGCAAGCGATGACGAAGGACCCGATGGCGGCCTTCCACGCAGGCAGGTGCAGCACGATGAGCGCAACGACCAACCAGATAATGGGTAACAATGCCAATACGAATGGAACAGCGAGGGCAGCGATTGACACGGCGACTCCTAACGATCTCCGATGTACTATGTCCGATCTCACGGGCGGCGGTAATGCCGCGCGACGCTCACGGCGACTTCCCCCGTCGCCGCTCACGCTGAAACATCGTACCATTCAGCAGGCTCGGCATTGACATTTTCAACCCCCGCATCCTGCTTGCAACCCAGCCCCGCCGCGAAGGCCCACCCCGCGCCGAGACGACCGATTGGAGGAACCGTGCCCCTGCACCCTCTCGACAACCTGCGCGACAAGGTCCGCTCGCTCCACGAGCGGCACGAACGCAAGCGCAGCGTGACGTTATTCGGAAACCCGCACGCGAGCACGGCCGCGCAGGCGGGGAAAGCCGCCGACGGCCCCTCCAAACACGAGCCCGGCCCGATCGCGCGGCTGGTCGACGCATGGTGGACACGACTGATCGCCGCCGTTTACGACGGCGGCCTTGCCGTGCAGGAAGCCGAGTACGGCAGCGGGGAGACCGCACGCGATTACCTGTGGAACACCGTGGGCACCGGCGCATGGGGCATGGTCTTCCCGGTGCTGACCGTCGTGGCAACCCAGCTCGCAGGCATCAAACAGGCGGGCATGTTCTCCATGGCGTTCGCCGCGGGAACCCTCTTGATGTTCCTCTCGAACTTCGGCGTGCGCACCTATCAGGTATCCGATATCGACGAGAAGTGCTCGTTCGCCTCATATCAGGCGCAACGCTGGCTCACCTCCCTGCTGGCGCTTGCGGCGGGCCTGTTGTACTGCACCGTTCGTGGATACGATGCCACCATGCTCATGCTCTCCATCGGCATCTACATCTACAAGATCGTTGACGGACTCGCCGATGTGTACGAAGGACGGTTGCAACAGGCGGACAAGCTCTACCTCGCCGGCATCAGCCAGGCGCTCAGGTCGGTCTCGGTCATCATCGCCTTCAGCGTACTGTTGTTCATCACGCGCAGCATCGCCCTGGCGGGCGCGGCCGCGGGCCTGGTGGCCGTCGCCACCCTCATCCTGGTCACGATCCCGCTCGCCCTTCTGGAAACCGAAGCCTCGAGACGCATGAGCCCGTTGGAGATCGGCGGGCTGTTCCGTCACTGCCTCCCGCTCTTCTCGGCCCTCTTCATGTTCAACCTCATCGAGAGCGTGCCCAAGTTCGCCATGGAGGGCATGCTCCCCTACGACAGCCAGCTGTACTTCAACGCGCTGTTCTTCCCCGCCCAAGGCATCCTGCTCGCCGCCGGGTTCCTGTACAAACCGCAACTGCTGAGACTCGCCAACATCTGGTCGAACCCTCGCAGACGCCGCAAATTCGACCTGATCGTCCTGGCGATGATCGCCGTCATCGCGCTCATGACCGCCGGCACGCTCGTGTTCATGAGCTGGTTGGGGATTCCGATCATGAGCTTCATGTACGGCGTGGATTTTGAGGCGTATCGCCAGGTCGCCTACCTGATGATCGTCGCAGGCGGCGTGAGCGCGGCGATCGATTTCCTCTACGCCATCATCACGGTGCTGCGGCGGCAGAGCTCCGCCACCAAGCCCTACGCGGTTACCTTCGCGTTCTCCCTGGTGGTCCCCACCGCGCTCATCTGGCTCATGGGCCTTACCGGCGCCGTGGCGGGATACCTCGCCTCTATGGTCCTGCTTCTCGCGCTGTTGTCGATCGAGTACCACCGCATCAGGCAGGACCTATCCGAGAAAAACCGCTCCCCGTTCCATGCATAGAACCGTTCCGGCGCATGATGACCTCGCAGCGCGGCTTACTCGCCCTCCTCGATGTCGGCGAGCCATACGCGACGATCTTCGAGGCGCATAATGCCCACGCGGCCGCTGGGATGGCCCGCTGCGGCGGAGCAATCGATGCAGACGCGATCTGCGACGCCGCCGGTGTCACGCGAGCAGCCGACCTCGACCATCACACCGCGCAGGTCCTCGTCGACCCCCGACCCGCACATGAGCGAGGCGTAACGCGGCATCGAGATCGAAGGGGTGTGCCCCGCAATCACCACCGGCCCCAAGCCGCTCGTTCCCACCAGGCCCGTCGGCGTCGACCAAAACTCACGCCTGATCCACAGCAGGTCGTTCACGTCCTGCTCGATCATGGCTGCGAGCAGATCGTCCGGGGTCGCCGCGGCATACCCTGCCGCCTCGCTGTAAGAGACACCGAGCGCATCCAGGGAGGCCCGAAGGCGCGGCGCGTCCACACCGGCATGGGTAAGCAGGTAGCTTCTGCGATCGCCCCGCGCCGCGGAGGGCCTGCGATCATCGACCTCTACCACCGCGAACGTGGGCAGGTTCACGAGCCAGTCCATAAGATCCACATAGCGATCGCGCGGCAATTGCTCGAGCTGCTCGTAGGTGGTGTAGCCGCCGTTCATGTGCCAGGTCAGCTTGTCGCGCTCGTCACCACTCTCGAGCGACTCGTAGAGCATCTCCTCATGGTTACCCATGAGCACGCGCACATTCGGGAGCGCACGGACCATGTCGATCACGCCCAACGGGTCGGGGCCGCGATCGACCATATCGCCGAGCACGAAGACGGTGTCGTCCGAACCGGGCTGCGCAAGCTCGAGGGCGCGGTCGAAGGCGCGCGCATGCCCGTGGATGTCCGAGACGACGAAGATGGCCATCTGTACCCCTTAAAGGTCAACTTGAACGTTAGGGTTATTGTACCGCGCTTCGCACTCGAGGCCGCGCTCATCCAGTCGAAGGCACGTCGTGTAAACAAATGAACGCTTCGACCAATACCGACACAATAAGCACTTTATGATGCTAAAGTCTTAGCAATGGCACGACATCCGAGGGAGGTCCCACCATGGCACGCGTACACAACTTCTCAGCCGGCCCCGCCGCACTACCCCAATGCGTCCTACGTGAAGCACAGGACGAGCTTTTCGACTACGCCGGGACCGGCATGTCCGTGCTGGAGATGAGCCATCGATCCGAGGCGTATCGCGCCATCATCGAGGATGCGGAGGCCACCTTGCGCCGCCTGCTCGGCATCCCGCCTTCCTACCGCGTGCTGTTCCTGCAAGGCGGTGCGACCCTGCAGTTTGCGGGCATCCCGTTGAACCTCATGCGCCGGGGACGAGCCGGATACGTGGTAAGCGGCAATTTCGCCAAACTCGCCTGGCGCGAAGGGTGCAAATACGGAGACGCCGAGGTGCTTGCGAGCAGCGAGGCCTCGAACTTCGACCGCATCCCCGAGCTCGGCGCGGTCGAGAATCGCGCGGCATCGGGTGACCTCGACTACGTTTACATCTGCCAGAACAACACCATCTTCGGAACGCAGTTCCATACCCTCCCCGACTGTGCGGACACGCCGCTCGTCGCCGACGTGTCAAGCTGCTTCCTATCTGGTCCGCTCGACATCGAGCGCTACGGCCTGCTGTTCGCCGGCGCGCAGAAAAACGCGGGGCCCGCGGGCGTGACCGTAGTAATCGTGCGCGAGGACCTCATCGCAAACGGGCCGGCTCGCGCCGACATATGCCCCACCTACCTGGATATGCGCGTCCAAGCCGAAAAGGGCTCCATGTACAACACGCCCAACACCTTTGGCATCTACCTGTGCGGCAAGGTCTTCCGCTGGATCGAGCAGACCGACGGGCTCGTCGCCATGGCGCAGCGCAACCGAGCAAAGGCCGACCTGCTCTACCGCACCATCGACGATAGCGACCTCTTCCAGGGCACGGCAGACCCCAAAAGCCGCTCCATGAGCAACGTCACCTTCCGCACGTGCGACGCCGAAACGGACGAGGCTTTCATAGCCTATGCCCGGGAGCGCGGCATCGAGGGTATCAAGGGCCATCGCATGGCGGGCGGCTTGCGAGCAAGCATCTACAATGCCGTGACCATGGACTCCGTCGGCGAGTTGGCAACATGCATGCGCGAGTTCGAGGCCTCCCGAGGCGGCCGATCTATCTAGGGGCTCGACGCCCCATTCATTCTGCTTCGTCAGTACCGTTTGTTATTTCTGCTACGGAACGCAAGACCGGCACCCATGAGGTCCGCCGCGAGTTTCCGCACGAGCCGAAGAGCCCAGTGGGCCCTTCGTGCGAGCAGGACTGTCTGAGCGCCGGACCCCATGGGTGCCGGTCGCCGGGATACGGAGGAATTCACCATGCGCTATATCAAGACGATTGACGACATCACCAAAGACGGACAGGTCGACTTCGGAGCGGGGTACGAGCTGGTCGAACGTACCGAGGACGCGGACGCCATCCTCATGCGATCCACCGACCTGCACGGCTACGAACTCCCGGCGGGCATCCGCGCCATCGGACGCTGCGGCGCGGGCGTGAACAACATCCCCATCGAGGAGTACGCGCGACGGGGCGTCGTGGTGTTCAACTCCCCAGGCGCCAACGCCAACGCCGTGAAGGAGATCGTCATCGCCATGATGATCATGTCGAGCCGCGGAATCGTCCAAGCCATGCAATGGGTGCGCGATAACGCCGACGACCCCGACATCCTCGTGGATGCCGAGAAGGCCAAGAAGGCGTTCGTGGGACGCGAGATCCGTGGCAAACGCGTGGGCGTGGTGGGCCTCGGCAACGTGGGGTCCCGCGTGGCAAACGCCTGCGTGGAGCTCGGCATGGACGTCTTTGGCTACGACCCGTTCATCTCGGTCGAGAACGCCTGGTCACTCAATCGCGAGGTCCAGCGCGTGGGCACGCTCGAGGACCTCTGCCGCGGATGCGACTACCTCACCCTGCACGTGCCTGCAAAGGCAGATACCGTCGGGATGATCTCAACCGACCAGCTCGAGCTGCTCGCGCACGGTGCGGTGCTCGTCAATTTCGCACGCGAATCCATCATCGACGAGGACGCGGTCGACGCCGCCCTGCACGCCGGCAAGCTTTCCTGGTTCGCCTGCGATTTCGCCACGCCCAAGACAGTTCGCATGCCGCGGACCTTCATCACCACGCACTCAGGCGCAGGTACCAAGGAGGCCGAGGCGAACTGTGCGGACATGGCCATCTCCGAGCTCAAGGACTATCTCGAGAACGGTAACATCGCCCATTCGGTCAACTACCCGACCTGCTCCATGGGCAAGGCCCGGGCCGCGAGCCGCATCGGATGCCTGCACGCAAACGTGCCCAACATGATCGGTCAGATCACCGCCGTCCTCGCGAAAGACAACGCCAATGTGCAGCGCATGGTCAACGAGAGCGCCGGCGAGAATGCCTACACGATGTTCGACACCGACGAGCATCTCGACGAGGCCACCATCGCAGCACTGAGAACAATTCCGTCCATGTATCGCGTGCGCGTCATCAAATAAAGCGCGGAGCGCCTACGCCCCGAGCTCATCCACCGCGCGCGGAGCGCCCGGGGCGAGGCCGCTTTCGGCGCGCTCGAACCCCTCGAGCGAGGAAAGGCCACGGGCAACCAGGGCGCTCGCCGCGCTCGAGACGTTCTCGATGGGGGTATCGCCGCCCATCATGATCCATTGCCGGTACGCCGACAAAATCCCGCCGAACACGAACGAGAGGTAATAGTCGAGCTGATCGGAGCGCACGCTCGCCGGGATCATGCAGTAACGCTCAAGTTCCTCATACATGGACTGCTTGATGCAGGTGAACATCAGGTCGAAGGGAACGCACTCGAACACGCGCCGCTTGAGCGAGATGTTCTCCATGATGGCCCTGTTCACCATCTCGAAAAACACCTGGATGCGCACGGCAAAGCCGCCTTGCTCGCTTTCCCCCGTGCATGCCAGCAACCCATGCGTGTTCTCCACGATATCGTCGATATGGCTATCAAGCACATAAGCGAGCAGGCCGTCGATCGACCCGAAGTGTTTGTAAAAGGTCTTGCGGTCCACATCGGCCTTACGCGCGATGTCGGTGACCGTGATGTCCTCATAGGCCTTCTCCGCCAACAGGTCCTCGAACGCCGCGACCATAGCCGCACGCGAGCGGAGCACGCGCCGGTCGACGCGCTCGCACTGGAATGTGGACGGCGCGGACACCTTTGAGGCCCCTCGCTCCTCGACCATCCTCAAACGGCACCCATCCATACCCTTTGCTCCTCCACAGTTCGCATCCTTTGAGGCAAAGCCCACATCTACCTGCACTTCGTTGAATAGACACAGTTACTTATTCCACATTTGTAGAATATACCACAGCTGTTACTATTCACGGCAAGGCGACGCGGCGAGTCGATCCTCCGTCTTCGCGACTCGAACTGTAGGCATGCCCCGCGTCGCCTCCAGTGCGTCGAAAGAAGGAACAGCATGGCACTCACACAAGCGGCGGAACGAGCGGCCCTCAACAAAATCATCGACTATCTCGACGAGGACCCCGAGAGGAACATCGACACCATCATGACGCTCGTGGACAAATTCGTCCCCGAGTATGTGCTCCCCTCGCAACGCCGAGCCTTCGACACCGCGATCCGCGAACGCAATAACTGGTACCGACTCATGATGCGCATCTTCGACCTCAACCCCGAAGTACGCACCAAGCTGCTCAAGACGCTCATTGTGGACTGCAGCGTCCTGGCATGGCCCCACCAGGAAAGGATGCGCGAAAAGTACCAGTGCAACATCCCGTATGCGATTCTGCTCGACCCCACGAGCGCCTGCAACCTGCGCTGCACGGGCTGCTGGGCGGCTGAGTACGGACATGCGCTCAACCTTTCCTTCGAGGACATCGACTCCATCATCTGCCAAGGCAAGGAGCTCGGCTGCCATATCTACATCTACACCGGCGGCGAGCCGCTCGTACGCAAGGACGACCTCATCCGCCTGTGCGAAAAGCACCAGGATTGCGCCTTTCTGTGCTTCACCAACGCGACCCTCATCGACGAGGCGTTCTGCCAGGAAATGATCCGCGTGGGCAACTTTGTTCCCGCCATCTCCGCCGAGGGTGACGAGGGCACGACCGACGCTCGCCGCGGCAAGGGCACGTACGCCAAGATCGAGCGCGCCATGAACCTGCTTCGCGAAAACGGCCTGCCGTTCGGCATCTCCTGCTGCTGGACGCGCGAGAACGCCGACGCCGTGGCCACCGAGGCGAACATGGACTGGATGATCGAGAAGGGCGCGCTGTTCTGCTGGTACTTCCACTACATGCCCGTGGGAGCCTCCTCGCCCGCCTCGCTCATGCCCACTCCCGAGCAGCGCGAGCGCATGTACCACTTCGTGCGTGACATGCGCTCCAAGAAGGAGCTGTTCACCATGGACTTCCAAAACGATGGCGAGTTCGTGGGCGGGTGCATCGCCGGCGGCCGCCGCTACCTGCACATCAACGCCGCGGGTGACGTCGAGCCCTGCGTGTTCATCCACTACAGCAACGTCAACATCCACGACGTCACGCTGCTCGAGGCCCTTAAATCGCCGTTGTTCATGAAATACTACGAGAACCAACCGTTCAACGACAATCACCTGCGGCCCTGCCCCATGCTCGAGAACCCCTACGAGCTCGGCAGGCTCGTCGCCGAATCCGGTGCGCACGGAACCGACCTGGTGGAGCCGGAGACCCCGGAGGACCTTCGCCGCAAGACCGTTGCCGGCGCGGCGGCGTGGGCGCCCGTGGCCGAGAAGATCTGGAACGACGAGAACGATCCCATGTACACCAAGCGTCTCGAGGGCATGCAACAGGGTATGGCGGAAACCGACCTCGAGAAATTTGAGCGCCTGGGGCACTTCGGCGATTGCCAGAACGAGAAATAGCGCAGGACGCGCCCGGGAAGCGCGGGCCGCGGCAGACTACACGCAGACCGCGCCCAGCTACGCTCGCGATGATGCACCCGGGACAAAACGGGCAGGAATTCGCACGCGGCGAAACCGGCTTTTCGGCACCACGCGGCGACGCTCGCGAAAGCGGGGCTCGAGCTTACGCCCGAGCCCCGCTTTTTTCATCCATTGTGGCGCAGGCGGGGTACGATAACTCCATATGTGATCGACCCGCGCGAGAGGACCGTCCATGAGAGCGCTTCCCTTCCCTTGCATTCGACCTGTCCCCGAGCACGCCGCCGAGGTGGCAGCTCTTCCCTATGACGTCTTTGACCGCGGCGAGGCGGCCGAGTACGTCGAGGACAGGCCACTCTCCTTCTTGAACATCGACCGACCCGAGACGCAGTTTCCCGCTGATCAGGACATGTACGCACCAGAGGTATACGCACGTGGAGCGGAGCTGCTGCACGAGCGTCTCGAGGACGGGACCTTCGTGGAGGACCGCAACCTGGCGTATTACATCTACCGCCTTGCCTGGGAGGGACACGTGCAGACCGGCATCGTCTGCGTGTGCGCCGTCGACGAATTCGAAAGTGGCGTCATCAAGCGCCATGAGCTTACGCGCGAAGATAAGGAACGCGACCGCATCGAGCACATCGAAGCGCTCGGTTGCCAGACGGGACCGATCTTCCTCACCTACCGCGACCAGCCCGTGCTCGACATGATCGTCGGCGCGGCCACGACCTCCACCCCGTTGTACGACTTCGCCGATGAGCCGGGCGTGCGCCAGACCGTCTGGGAGGTCGTGCGCCACGATGCCGTCGATGCGTTGCGTGCCATGCTCGGCACGATTCCGTGCGCCTATATCGCCGACGGGCATCATCGGGCCGCAAGCGCCGTGAAAGTTGCGCGCCGCATGCGCGAAGAAGCGCGGGCGGCAGGCACTTACACCGGAAAGGAGCCGTTCAACTACGTCCTCTCCGTCCTGTTCCCCGCCAGCCAGCTCACCATCCTGCCGTACAACCGCGTGGTTTCCGACCGCAACGGACTCGATACGTACGAGCTGCTCGAGGTGCTGAGCGGCGCAGGATTCGGCATCGTGGAGGCAGAGGGGCCGGTGGAACCGCGCGAGCACGGCGTGTTCGGGATGTACACCAACGGTACCTGGTACGAGCTGCGGGCGGACGACCCCAACCCGAGGGTCTATGCCACGGAGAATGCCGGTAACGATTTCAGCGCCGAGATGAGATCAGCCGAGGACGATAAGCGCCGCAGCGGTGAATCGAGCCAAGATAACGGAGAGTCCTCCAACCCAGCAAACTCCCTTGATTGCTCAATCCTGCAAAGCTGCATCTTGTCTCCCGTTTTTGGAATCAAGGACCCCCGCACCGATCCACGCATCTCCTTCGTCGGCGGCATCCGAGGAACCGAGGAGCTTGAGTGCAAGGCGGGCGCCGAGGGCGTTGCGTTCACGATGTGCGCGACGAGCATCGACCAGTTGCTCGCCGTAGCCGACGCCGACGAGGTTATGCCGCCCAAATCCACGTGGTTCGAGCCCAAGCTGCGCAGCGGCCTGTTCATCCATCGCATCGCGAAATAGCAATCGTTTCGCAAGGCGCTCACCTGGCAAAACCGGTGATTCGCATGGCCTCCCTTCTTCAAAAGGGAGGCCATTTTCATGTAAAACCGAGCATTTGGTCAAAATACCCTGATTGTGCGCTCAAATCCTTCCGGTTTCTGCCTTGCATATTTTCCCGCCTTCACCAATCCTGCGGTTTTGCCGCAAGCCTCCAGCCCGGCAGGACAGAGCCGCTCGCACGTAAAGATTCGGCTTAAGCAATCCTGGGGTTTTGTCGCTCGCGACAAAACCCTTCAGCGCACAATCAGGGTATTTTGACCACTCTTCGAAAAACGTACGATGCGCGTCGCCCCAGATGCAAAAACCTATGCATGATGCAAAGCAAATAGACGCGAATTATACATTTCGTCTAAACCCTGAATCCAGCTGGGCAAACGATACACCGGCCACAGCCCAATCAACGACAAGCTTCGAAGCACACCGGGAGTGAAATTCCTACTCCCCGAGCAAATCTCGCAACTTATCCTGCTCGATGATCTCAACCAGCTCGAACGCGCCCTTATCGAACGCGAAATGCATAACACTGCAGTTGCCTGGCACTTTACCGCAGCCAAAACCGCCATCGGGCACCCACTTGGTCAGAAACTCACGGCACGCCGACCCGTGACTCACCACCAAAACGCGCCCATGCCCAGGTTGCTCCATAATCCGTGCCAGGGCATCGCTCACGCGGGCGCGGACGGCCATCTGCCCCTCCCCACCAAACGGAACGTAGAAGTCGCCCCAGGGAAACGGCGGCATAAGGTCGACCCGCTCGCCCTCGAAGGCCCCGAAGCCCCATTCGCGCAGGTCTTCCACGCGCTCGTAAGGCATATCCACGATGCGCTCAATCGTCTGCTGGGTGCGCGTCAGCGTTGAGGTGTACGCATGGTCGAACGCGATTCCCTCGCGCGCAAAGTACCGCCCGATGCGCTCCGCCTGCTCCTCGCCCTCCGACGTGAGCGGGGCGTCGCACCAGCCTTGGATAACGCGTTTTTCGTTGAACATGGTCTGGCCGTGTCGAACCAGATACAAATCACCGCTCATCGAAGCCCCCACTCGATGCGACGTCATGTTTACTGATGTCGCATTTGCTCATATCAATGTGTTCCGATTGTATCAATCGATGAGCTGACAGCGCTCGCAGGGTCCAAAGGTATCCCTTTCCTTTCGCATGGGTAGGATTACATATATACGTTATCTAACTTCTGTCGATTGGAGTGGCCATGAGAGAATTCATCGACAACGAGGGCGAACGGCACATCGATCCCTTCTGCTTTGACGAGTTTGGGATGATCGACCGTGGTGTCAAGGCGATCAGATTCCTATACGGCGTAACCGGAGCAGTCGGGCTCATCGGCGGCGCCGCCCTGCTCATCTGGCCCGTGAAGACACTCGTGGTGCTCGCCGTCATCCTCGGAGCATACTTCATTATCGCAAGTGTCGTGCGCATCGGCGTGGCCGTGGGCACGCCCTTCATGCCTGCGGGTTGGCGCGCACTCAATATCCTCTCCAGCCTCTTGCTGCTCTTCTGCGGCATCATCATGATCAAGAACCAGACCGCATCCGCTGCGGCCCTCGCGACGCTCGCAGCCATCGCAATCGGATTCGGCTGGATTATCGAGGGCGTGGTAACCCTCGTCGAGACGGGCATGGTGCACAACCGCGGTCTCTCCATTCTCTCCGGCGTACTGTCGATTGTCGCGGGCATCGCCGTATTCATGTTCCCGCTCGAATCGGTCGACCTGATGATCGTCTTCTCCGGCGTCGCGCTCGCGGTGCTGGGCGGCGTGCTGCTCGCCCGTGCGTTCACCTTTGGAAAGATCTCACGCTAGCGGCGTTCGCGACGCGCCCCGTTTGCGCATCGCCCGCAATCCAACACCGATACTCGCCGCCCGGGATCCGCAAAAGGCCCGGGCGGTTTTGTCTGCCTGAACTCCCAAAAACGACCTCTTGACCTCTACGTAACGTAAAGGTTTATCCTACGAGCGGATCGGAACGGGAGGGGCATGTGAGCTCGGACAAAGCTTATGGCATCGGAGAGGTCTCCGACATCGTGGGGGTCTCAACCCGAACGCTCAGATATTACGAAGAGGAGGGGCTGCTCGTACCCGCGCGAACAGCCAACGGATATCGCCGCTACACCCCTGCGGACCTCGACCGCTTGCAGGAAATCCTGCTCTTGCGCCACATGGGAATGAGCGTGGCGGAGATTCCGAGCGCCCTGAGCGCAACGGAAGAGGAGCGCCGGCGAACGCTCGCGCGCCATCTTGGAACGCTCAGGGCCGAACGAGAGCGACTCGATACCCTCATCCGCACCGTCGAACGCACAATCGAGCACATTGAGAAGGGAGTCCCCATGGACGATAAGGCGAAATTCGAGGGCCTGAAGCGCGACCTCGTGGAGCAAAACGAGCGCAAGCACGGCGCTGAGGTGCGTGAGCGCTGGGGCGACACCGCCGCGGACGAGGCAAACCGCAAGATGCTCAACCTGAGCGAGAGGGAGTTCGAGCGTTTCCAGGAGCTGGGGCGCGCAATCAACGAATCGCTCGAAGCGGCCGTGAGAGCGAATGCCGATCCCACAGGCGACGAGGGAGAACGCATCTATCGCCTCCACCGGGAGTGGCTCGGATTCACCTGGAACTTCTACACGCCCGAAGCGCACAGGGGTCTCGCGGAGATGTACGTCGCAGATGAGCGTTTCACCGCCTATTACGATGGCAATGTCGCCGGCTGCGCCGCTTGGCTGCGGGACGCGATAGCCGCGCACGCGCGATAGCGGGCCGAAATGACGCCGCGCGTGAGCGTCCTATCGATGTCGAAGAATATGAGGCCCTTGATTTTCATTGCGGCGCCACCTTTGAAGAGCTGCCCAAGTCAGCTAGCGGAATCATGCGAATCTGCGCCCTGTGACAGCAGCGCGAAGCATGTGGGATCCAAGCGATAATGCCCGACGATGTGTCCATAGCTTTGCAGCTTGTCTTCCTCATAGCGCAACTGAAACGGCCCGGAATGATGAATGAGATACGGAACGCCGTGTTCGTTGCGACGGTCGGAGACAATCCCGATGTGTCCCTCATACAAGACAATGTCCCCACCGCGCCATTCAGAAATGTTGTCCGCGTCGGACGCGAGGCGCTGCGCATGGGCGTCGAAAAAGACCTTGAGATTGGGCGTGCGGCGGAAATCGATCGCCGGATCCGGAATCTCGATCGCATAGGCCTCTGGACGCCGCGCAACGTCGGCCGCGACGAGTGCCTGAAGGTCGTAACCCGCCTCCCGGCACGCGATGGCAACCACATCGGTGCAGACGCCGTGTTCGTCATCGGGATAGCCCGAAGGGTAATAGACGCTCTTGTAGTGCGGGCGGGTCTGGATGTAGGCGAGGGCAGCGGCAAGGACATCACCGTTGTCGGCGATGCCGTCGGAGTCGGCATCAACCGTGGCAGTAAGGTCGGCGGAGAGACCGGCCTCGCCCGCCCCGGAGGCTCCCTCGTACCGGTCGACGGGGCGATGCGAAGATGTGATGCAAAGGCGCCCCGTCGCGATACGGACCGCACCGACGGCGATTAACGTGAGCGCAAGTATTGCGAGCACGACGATGGAAATGCGCGACCCGCTTCTTCTCGCACCCATTTCCGCCCCTCCATCCTTCCCGTTATGCGGCGGCGCGCAGGGTCCCCATACGAGCTTTGACTCGCGCCCTTAGCCGCCGGCATCGATTGTTGTCCGGACGAATCGGCACCATTATCGCAGGGAATGGATTCTGCTGCGACACGCGGAGTGACGTTATTTGCCTCGGCTTCGCTCACCTTGTCAGCCCACAGCTCGCCGATAAACATGTCCATGATCTCCGTGCTGTGGACCCAGCGCCCCTGGGCAAAGTCGTACGTTTGGCACACCGCGTCGTCCATACGATGGATTCCAATTCCGTTGTCCTCGATGTAGTACCTCACACGGACCCCCTGCATGTGGCAACAATCGCACGTTGGCAGGATGCCGGTCCCGCCTCAATTTAGGGACTGTCCCTAAATTGAGGCGGTGCGGCGGAGAGCAACAGCCTAAGCCATCACTTTATCCATCAGCTCTTCGTACGTGCTCACGAAGTCATAGCGCACGTCGTCCTCGCCGAGCTGCTCAAAGAGCTTGCGAGCGCAGCTGATCTTGGCCTTCTCGACGCCCTTAAGGTTGAGAGACTGCAACGACCCCTTGGTCTCCGCCACGAAGAAGATGTGCTTCACCGCGCCCTCATTGAAGGCGATGGCCCAGTCGGGCGCGTAGTCGCCCACGGGCGTGGGAATCTTGAATGAGCGCGGCAGGTGCGCGAAGGCGCACACCTCGGCCGACTCTTCGAGTTCGCGCGCAAACTCGCGCTCGGTATCGCTGTCGAACACCGTCCAATCCTGTACGCCGTGGCGCGAAGTGGAGAGCGCCCGCCCCAAATTCTCGGGCATATCCTCGGCAAAAATCTCAGCCGCATCATAGGTGCCGGCAACGCGGTTGTATCGAATGTGCTCAACCACCATGCGCGCCTTCTCATCCACGATGAGCGCTGCCGTCTTGACGATGAACTCCTCCGGATTCACGCGGAACATGGCAAAGCGATCGGGCGCGATGCCAGCCAGGATGGCCGAAGCGGTCGCGCGCGTGATGCGCGCCTTGTCGGCTACCTCACCTACCAGGTCATACGCCACGTTGGAAACGGCGGCGCTGTTGACCTCGAACATGGCGCTTGTGGCACCACCAAAACCCTCGGAGGCCTCAAGCTGCTCGCGCGTGGCCTCGGCGCGCTGCGCGCCCTGCTTAAGGCGGTAGCGCGGCGTGGAGACATTCAGGTTCTTATTGATGCCCCCGATAGCCTTGCGACGCAGCTCATCGCTGTCAAACTCCACGGTATAGGCATGCTTGTGGTTAATGCGCGCCCACAGCTCCTGGAACTCCCTCTTGTGGAAGTTGTCGTTCAGCTTGTTGCTGGACACCTTCGTATCAAAGCCGTTCTCGATCTTGATGCTTGTGTCCTCGGTGCTCCGGGCGATGCGCTCGATCTGATCCAGGAACCCGTCGAGATGCTCGGGGATATCCCCATCCGGCACACCGCGCAGCCCCTCCTCGTGGAACTTCTCCGTGAGCTGACCCTCAAAGTCGATGAGACGATTCATCTTGAGCGCGTCGACGATGCGGCGAGCGTCGTCGCCCGTGAGGACGTACTCCACCCCGGCGTTCTCCACATGGCATCCGGCGAACAGCTTTTCCTCCACCCGGCGAGGGCGCTCGCGCAGCTCGTCGGCGGTCTCGGTCTGCAGGGACTTCACAAAGCTGTCGTAGCCCTCCGAGGCTATCACCGTGAGCAGGTTGACGGCGTGCACGCCGTCGCGCCCCAGCAGCGCCGCATCTTGACGCGTGCCGTTTTGGTCCACGCACAGGCGCAGGCCGCGGCCGACCTCCTGGCGCTTGGAGATGTCGGAGTCGCCCGAGCTCTTGAGCGTGCAGATCTGGAACACGTTGGGGTTGTCCCATCCTTCGCGCAAGGCGGAGTGCGAGAAGATAAATCGACACGGCTCCTCAAAGGAGAGCAAGCGCTCCTTGTTCTTGAGAATGAGGTCGTAGGCGGCCACGGCGTCCTCGCCCTCGGCGAACTCGCTGCCGCGCTTGAGCTTGCTGTTGCAGTCCCGCCCCTTCTTATCGATAGAGAAGTAGCCCTTGTGTACCTCATGCGCATCGAAGCTGCGAAGGTAGCGCAGGTACGCCGGGTCGTACGCGTCGTCGAGCGAGGGCACGGACGTGCGCTCGGAGATGGCACGCGCGTACTCCTCCTCGAAAATGCGGCCGTACTCGCCCACGCCCTCGGAGCCGTCCTCGTCGTACACGCGGTACTTGGCAACCTCGTCAATGAAGAACAACGAGAGGCACTTGATGCCCTGGCGGAACAGCACCTCCTCCTTTTGCAGATGGGAGGCGATGGTCTCGCGGATCTGGATGCGGCGCAGGTCCTCCTCGGAGGAGTCGTTGGCAACCTGGCCGCGATAGAGCCGCTCATGGTTGTCGAACTCCACGTAGCCGGTCTGGCCGTTCTGGTCCGGTACGATGCGCAGGATGCGATAGCCATGCGCATAAGTCTCGAGCTCGCCCGAGGCCTGGTAGATGTTGTCCAGCTCGTCGAAGGTGCGCGTGGTGCGCTTGAGCGATCCGCTCTTGAGCTGTTGGGTGAACTCGATCACTGCGCGCGGCGGATGCTTGGGGCTCACCTGGATGTCCTGCAGGTACACGTAACCGTCCGTACCACACATGCCCACCATCTCGATGCCCTTGACCTCGATGCGCTTGACCAAGCGCTCGTTGTAGGCATCCAGCGGGTCGAGCGCGAACACGGCGTTGTGGCGCTCCTTGTGCGTAGCGGAGTAGTTGAGGCTGAACAGCGGGTTGAACTGTTGCATGGCCTTGCGCGTGGCACCCGTCTTCTTACCCATCTTCTGCGGCTCATCGATGATGAGGATGGGATTCGTGGCGGAGAGCACGTCGATGGGGCGACGGCTGCCAAAGTCATCGCGCTCGGAGAACATGATGCGCGCCGCCTTGTCGCCGCCGCGACCCTCCTTGCTCTTGGACTCGTCGAACGCGTTGAACGCTTGCATGTTGATGACCATGACGGAGATGTCCGCACGGCTGGCGAAGGAGTCGATCTCGTTCAAGCGACTCGAGTTGTACACGAAGGCCCACAGTTGCTTGCCGTAGCGCTCGTGGAAGTGCTTGGCCGTAATCTGGAGCGACTTGGCCACGCCCTCGCGGATGGCGACGCTCGGCACCACGATGATGAACTTGGACCAGCCGTAGCGCGCGTTGAGCTCGAACATGGTCTCGGTGTAAACGTAAGTCTTGCCGGTGCCCGTCTCCATCTCAACGTCGAGCTCCACGGCACCCAAGTCGTGGTGCAGCTCGGCCGAGGCGGGGACGCCGTTCTTGCGCTGGGACTTCGTCACATTGTCGATCAGGTCGGAGGCGGACAGGCGCAGCGGGGCGTTGCGGAAGCCCGAGCCGTCATCGGTCACGGCGCCGCCAACCACCTCTACGGCACCCATCGAAGTCTGGCCGTGCTTGTCCACTACGAGCGTGCCCACGTCACGCAGATAGGACTGCGCCTCAATCTTGGGCTGGCCATCGAAGACCTTAACCACGGCATCGGCCGCACGCGTCTGGTAATCGAGGACGGTAAACTTGAATTCCATCGATTACACCACCCGGGTCTTGGTCTCGGGACTCACGGTCTTGAAGATCTCTTCGAAGTTGGCCAGCGCGTCGTCGCCCGTGAAGGACGCATCGCGCAGAATCGCCCATGCGGGCTCGCGATCAGCCATGGCGCGGACGACGTCCTCGGGCACCTCGCGGTCGAAGCAAGCGACCAGTGTGTCGTCGTCCACGGAGTAGACGGTTTTGCCGCAGATGTCGAACGTGTCGATGCGCGCGGTATAGGGGATTTCCAGCTTGGGGAACAGCTGGAAGAGGATGTCCTCCGGCGTGCGACCGGGCTTGACGTTGTCCGCGAGGCTGAAGAGCGTATCCTGGAACAGCGTATCGGGCGTGCGCTGGACGTCCTCGAAGTTGGACGAGTCGATCTTGAGCACGCGGAAACCAATGTCGGGCACGCGCTTGGGCTCCTCACCGAGCTTGAGCTGCGCGTTGGACTCCTCTACCTCGGATGCGATCTTGGCACCCGCACGGCGGATGCGCTCCTTGCCGATCTCGCAGATATTCTTGTAGCCCGCCTTGGCGGCTTCGGACTTCTCATCGCACACCTCAGGCAGCTGCACCATGATGAACTTGCGATTGCCGCCGTCCTCGGCATTGAGCTGCATCAAGGCGTGAGCGGTCGTTGCCGAACCGGAGAAGAAGTCAAGAATCAAATCGTTTTTCATTGTGAATTCCAACAAGAATCTGAGCAAGCTTGTGGACTTCGGAAAATCAAACAGTTTACCAAGGCCGAGCTTCACCAACTCGTCTCCACCACGCTTATTGCCCATAAAGATGGAGGGAATTTTCTCGAAAGTCTTTTTCTTTATTTGAGGATTAAACCTATCATTTTCAAAGTAAATATCGACAATATCCCCGTTAATTTTTGCAGGTGTGGGGCGGCAACCGTTTTCGAAGAAATTCCGCATGTCGTTCGAACTTCTCCACTTTGCCTTAAGCCTTACCGGGTATTTCAGCGCACCACCCTCGACAACGATAGGGTCAATATTCTCAATGTTCTCTGAGCTACCTTCGATTTTTCTGGTCTCGTCATACCGACCATCAGACACACCCTTACATTTTAGACCTGCCGGAAACTCGATTACCGGCATGGTCTGGTTCGCATTTCCCACTGTCCCACGCGAAATGGTGTATTTTTCTTTCGCTCGAAGCGTAAACGACTCAACACGGTTGCAGTAAATAATTAAGTATTCATGCTTGCCGATCGTATTGCTTGATGCAATTTCACTTGGTCGATTAACGCAGACTATCAGCAATCTATTTTGCCTTCCGAAAACCTCGTCTGCGACCTTTGTAAGATTCTCCATCTCACAGTCATCGATGCTCATGGCAAGGAAGCCATCCTCGCACAGCAAATCCCTAGCGAGCATAATGCGAACGTAGACCATCGAGCACCAATCAGAATGAAATGCGCCCCTCGACTCTGAATTAAGCACGTATTGCTGATCCATCAAATTGCCTTCGTCGTCACGAATCGAGCTGAGGGCATCCATATCCGCTTGGGACTGACGGCATGAATCTTTATAGATAAAGTCATGACCCGTGTTGTAGGGCGGGTCGATGTAGATCATCTTGATCTTGCCGGCGTAGGTCTCGCGCAGGATCTTCAGGGCGTCTAGGTTGTCGCCCTCGATGTAGAGGTTCTCCGTCGTGTCCCAGTTCACGCTCTCCTCAGGGCACGGACGCATGGTCTTGTCGATGGGGCGGATCGCCTCGGCGCGGGCCTTCTGCTTGCCGGGCCAGGTGAACTGGTAGCGCTCGCGCTTGTCCTCGGCGACATCGCCCACGTGGGCCTTGAGCGCCTCGACGTCGATGCTATGGCGGACGTTACCATCCTCATCCAGCACCTCAGTCACGATATCCGGGAACAACTCCGCCAGCTTGGCGGCGTTCTCGGCGGCGATATCCGCCGTGCGCAACTCGACCTTTTCCATTGCCTACTCCCCTTTCAGCAAGGAGAGTTCGGCCTTTGCCTGCTTATACGCCTTGAACGCGGCGTTGCGCTTGGAGGGCTGAACCTCCTTTGCGTATTTCCGTTTGAGCTGGGCGGCCTGTGCCTCCAGCTCCTGTATCCGTTTTTCCTTCGCCAGGCGCGCATCGACGTCCTCGACAGAAGCATCGTCGAACAGCACCTGGGCGCATAAGCCCTCCCACACCTCGGCAAGCGAGACGCCGGAAAGCGCAATATGCAATTGATCCTCGGGCACCCATTGGGCACCCACTTGCAAGCCGTGGCGCATGGCGGCAAGGCGCGTCCGGCCCTCATGGCAGCACACCATGAGGAGCTTGCGCGGCACCGCCTGCGTGATGGCAGCAAGCGCGCGCTCAGGCACCGCGCCCGTCTTGAGGTCCACGCGTAGGACGGAAATCTCGTCGATCCCGTCCGCCGCGGGAATGCCGCAGGCCGCCTCCTTGATGGCGGCGACCACGCAGAGCGACTCGATGCCGTTCACGAACTCGTCCTTTACGGGAGCCACGAGCGATAGGCGGCTGTAGAAGGCCTTCTTGGGCAGCAGCTGGCGTACCTCGACCGTGCTGGGCAGACCGAACATCTACCTCACCACCAGGAAGCACACGAGCTCGAAGTCGTCGAGCCCCGCCACGTCGTTCTCCAAAAAGCTCGTGGTGCCGGAGCTGAAAAAGCTGTCGATATCCGCCTCGCGCTTCTCGTCCACGATGGACAGCACGGCGGCGTCCAGCAGCTCGGAGGCGTGGCCCATGTCGCGGCCGTCGCGCGTGGCGCGGTTGTATGCGCGGCAGAGTTCCGCATCCGGCTCGGACTTGCCGCGGCACAGGCGACGCATGGCGTCCAGCGTATCCTTGGGGCTCAGGTACCCGTGGAGCACCTCGCCGTCGTCCTTCACGTACACCAGGTAGAACGGGTGCACGGGATTTTGCACGGCGGCGTCGAGCTGCTGGTTGACGTTGCGCAGCACGAAGATGATGCCGGGATCCTCGCCCGCCACCACGGCGTTGATGCCCGCCGGCACGCGCTCGATATCCGGGTTGACCTCGTGGTACGCCACGAGGTCCATGCGGAAGTCGTTAAGGCCCAGGTCCGTGATGGACACGCCGCCGCTCACGTCCTCGAGGTCGACCACCTCGCTTTGCATCTGCTCCAGCTGCGCACGGCGGTACTCAAGATCGCCCTTCTCGTTCTCGTTGAGGTAATCGTCATCGCCCGTCGACGCCATGACGGTGACATGCATGCGGTTCTCGACGCGTTCCTTGAGCTGTATGTACTTGTCAAGTTCGACATTGGGCCAGAAGTTGACCAGCTGAATGCAGTCGTTCTTGGAGCCGATGCGGTCCACGCGGCCAAAGCGCTGCACCACGCGCACGGGGTTCCAGTGGATGTCGAAGTTGACCAGGAAGTCGCAGTCCTGCAGGTTCTGGCCCTCGGAAATGCAATCCGTGGCGATGAGGACGTCGATGTCCTTTCCCGCCAGGCGCGGGTACACCTGGTCGCGCTCCTTGGAGAAGGGGCTGAAGCACGTGAGGATCTCCGAGAGGTCGGCACGCACGCCGTCCACCGTGGTCTTGCTGCCGGCGGCACCCGTGACCTCGGCCATGCCCAGGCCCAGCTCGTCCGCCACCAGCGGCCGCAGCTGCTCGTAAAGGTAATGCGCGGTGTCGGCGAACGCGGTGAAGACGATGACCTTGCGGTTGCCGGCGTTGATGGGACGGGCGACCTTGTTCGCAATGACCTGCTTGAGCACGGCGAGCTTGGCGTCGTGCTCAGGGTCGATCGGGGCGACGAGGTCCAGCAGGTCGCGCACGATCTGCGCATCCGCCATGATGTCGCGCTCCCAGCTGACCCAGTCCATGTCGCGCAGGTCATAGCGGGCCTTCTTGCCCACCATGAACTCCGAGGCCTCCTCGTCGTCCATGTCGTAGTCGAAGCCGTTGGCGTCCTCCAGCAGGTCACCGGGGATTGACGTGCCGCTTGTATGGAAGCGCTCGATCGCCTCGAGCGTATGGTCCATATGCGCCAGCACGCGCTCGAGCGTGAGACGGAACGAGGCCACCGAGCTCTCCAGACGCTTAAGGAGGTTCGCCGCCATGAGGCGCTGCACGCCCTTCTCGCGCCCCTCGACCGAGATCTTGCCGTCGCCGTCCTCGTACTTGGGCTTGCGGCTGGGCTGCACGTACTTCATGGGTACGTAGATGGCCAGCTCGAGCTCGTAGAGACGCTCGGCGATTGCATCGTAGGTGGCGGGGCCGTCCTCCGTGCAGAGATCGGGACGCAGGCTCACCGGCTTGTTGCGCTGCGGGAACGGGCCGATGGCCGCGGCGTCGTAGTAGCGCTGGATGTGGTTGCGCGAACGAGCGACCGTGACCTGGTCGAGGATGCGGAAGAAGTCGAAGTCCAGCGAGCGCGTGAGCGCCTCGGTGGTGCGCTCCTCCGCTGGCAGCTCCGACCAGCGCGTGAACGCGCCCTGCGCGCGGCGGAACACATCCTCCACGTTGGACTCGAGGCCCAGGCGCTCGGACCACTGCTCGGGGTCGCCCTGGTACGCAAGGGCGAGCTGGTTACGCAGGTCGCGGAAGCGGTTGTTGACCGGCGTGGCCGAGAGCATGAGCACCTTGGTGGGCACGCCGTCTTTGACCACGCGATTGAGCAGGCGCTCGTAGCGGTTCTCACTCGCCTCCTCGCCATCGCGCGCCGCACGCGAGCTGTCGGCGCCGTTGCGGAAGTTGTGGGACTCGTCGATGACAACAAGGTCGTAGGCGCCCCAGTTGATGGTCTCCAGGTCCAGGCCCGTGACCGACGTGCCGCGCTGGCGCGAGAGGTCGGTGTGGTACAGAACGTCGTAGCGCAGACGATCGGCAGCGATGGGGTTGTTCCGCTGGTTGTTGCGGTACGCGAGCCAGTTGTCGCCCAGCTTCTTGGGACAGAGCACCAGTACGTTGCGGTTGAGGCTCTCGTAGTACTTCACCACGGCGAGCGCGGTGAACGTCTTGCCCAAGCCGACCGAATCGGCCAAGATGCACCCATCGTACGTTTGCAGCTTATTGATGATCGCCAGAACAGCGTCGCGCTGGAAATCGTAGAGCAGGTTCCAGATCTTGCTCTCGCGAAATCCCGCGCCCTCCTTGGGAAGCTCGTCGGCCGTGATATCGTCCAGGAACTCATGGAAGATTCGGTAGAGCGCCGCGTAATACACGAGCTCGGGCGGGTTCTCTCGATACATCTGCGAGATGTTGTCCACCACGGCATCCGTCACATCGTCCAGGTCGTCGGAGTTCCACGCCTGCTCAAAAGTGTTGAGCAGCATGCGGGACGACGTTCCATCCTGGCGGCAGATCACGCCGTAGGCATCAGCTGAGCGTGCAGCGCCCAGCTCGACCGTGGTGAAGCCGTTGAAGGGAATGTAGGAGGCGACGTCGGTCTCCGCGCACTCGGCGGATGGGGTCATCTCCACCGTCAAGGACGGCGGCAGGCCGGCGGCACCCTTGAACGATTTGAACGTCGCCTTTTCCCGAATCCACTGGGCGCACTCCGTCGCGATGGCCTTTTGCGTTAGCTCGTTGCGCAGGCGGATTTCCAGGTCGGTGCCGCCCACGCCGCGCTCGCGGTCGAGGCGCGGGATGTAGAACTCGCGCTGTTCCTTCTTGCCGTGCTCGTTCAAAAAGGCCGGAGAGGTGTAGATGAATCGGAACTCGTCGAGGTTGTTGAGCTGTTCACGCAGCTCACGATAGGCGTACATCGAGAAGACCGATGCCGCCACCGACATCTTATCCCCCGCCTGCACATGTGCGACGAGGTCGTCCTTGAGGATCTTGCTGCGGTTATCGAAGAAATCCGGGATCATGCGCGCGTCACCGCCGGTGCATCGGCGGCGGGCACGCAAGGCCCGTTATCTACAGTTGCATCACACGCTATACACGCCAAGGAAAGGTGCTTGCATTTGAAGCACCCCCCCCCCGAAACGAAATTCAGGGTGCAAGACGCATCGCTCCTCAATGTAGTCTGACAAACATCAATATTGTATAGCACGCAGAACGGACACAAGGGCGACGTTGCTTTGCGACCCTCGCCCCCACGTGGCAGATTATGATACAGGTGGAATCAGGTTTTGATCATTTGCCGCTTCGCAACGTTAGGATCTCCCCCATGCCCACCCTCATCATCGACGCCGACGCGTGCCCGGTCACACGTGAGGCGCTCGCCTGCGCACGCTCGGCGCGCATCCCCGTGCTCATCGCCGGCAACTCCACGCAAAACCTCGCCCGCAGCATCCGCCGCGACGATCCGCGCGACGCCAAACACGCCCGCGAGCGCGACGCCACGCATCCCGGCTTTTGGGCCGAGACCCTCGATGTCTCATGCGGCGCCGACAGCGCGGACTTTGCCATCATCGAGCGCCTGGAACCCGACGACGTGGTGGTCACGCAGGACATCGGTCTTGCCAGCATGGTACTTGGTCGCGGAGCTGCCGCCATCGGCGTGCGCGGGCACATCTACAACAAGGCCACCATCGATATGCAGCTGTTCATCCGCCACGAGGAGAAGAAGGTCCGCCGCGCGGGCGGACGCACACAGGGGCCGACCGCCTTCACCGACGACGACCGTGAGCGCTTCCAGCGCAACCTCGCCCAGCTCCTGCGCGAGGCTCTCGACAGCTAACCGCACCTCCCTTCACGCCCGCCTCAAACGCAAAGAGGCCTCGGCGCCGCTCTGGCACCGAGGCCCCCTTACAAACGCCCCAAACGGCGCCTTACATCCCCAGCGCTGCGAACACCAGACCCCAAACGCATGCAACCAAGAACAGCCCAACCACGACCACGGCGTTCTCGCGCGGGTGGCGGTTGGTGCGGAACAGCACCAGGTACCCCACGCCGGCAGACGTGAGCAGGCCGGCCATGAGCGGCGCGAAGCCCAGCACGCCCTCCAGGTAGAGCTGCGTGATGACCACGCTCGCCGAGCAGTTGGGCACCAGGCCCACCAGCGCCGAGGCGAACACCGCGAGTAGCTGGTTGCCCGAGAGGAACGCGGCCAAGGCATCCTCACCCACCGTTTCCAGAACGAGCACCAGCGCGAACGTCACCAGGAAAATGAAGAGACTCACCTGCACGGTGTGCGAGACGGCGCTCATCACGATCGACCCGGCGATTCCGAAGCGCCCGCCGGCGTGGCCGTGGCCGTGGCCGTGATCATGGTCGCAACCCGCCACGTGACCGTCGGCATCCTCATAGCCGCGCTCATGGCCGTGCTCATGGCCGTGTTCGCCTTCATGCACATGCGCGTGATCGTGGCCGCAACCGCAATGATCCTGCTCGCACAGACGGCAAATGTGCTCGGCGGTCTCCCCGCCCTCGGCCATCTGGTCCACCACGTCGGCCTCCATGCCGTCGCGACGCACCGAGAACACCGTGCGACGCAAGAACGCGTGCACGCGGGCGTTTTTGCGCAGCGCGCGGATGGCGAGGTCGGCAAGCACGCCCGTGATGAGAGCGACCAGCACCTTCAGCCCCAGCACACGGAACAGCAACCCCGCGTCGGCCCGCTCGGCCACCAACATGGGCAGCATCTCATCGGACGTGGAGAGAAACACCGCCACGAGCGTGCCGAGCGTCACCACGCGACCGGCGTAGAGCGTGGCCGCCATGGCCGAAAAGCCGCACTGCGGGACCACGCCCAGCAGCGCGCCGGCAACCGGTCCGGCAGCGCCCGCGCGGCGAACCACCGCGTTCGCACGGGCGCCCGCGGCATGTTCGAGCGCCTCGAGCGCAATATAAGTCACGAACAGGAACGGCACGAGCACAAGGGTGTCCTCAAGCGCATGCTCTATGAAATGCAGCAGCAGATCCACGGCCGACTCTCCTCAACGGAAACATCCAGCGGGGCCCAGCGCCCCGAGGCGTAGCTGTTTACATACCCCGCGCACCACTTGGCAAACGCACGATATGCGAGTGAACCAGTATACTAAAAGTTGCCTTTGGATAACTCGTAACGAACAGCAGTCCTTCCAGACAACAAAAAGTCGCCCGGCCACGGCCTTCCGCAGTCGGGAGACACATATGCAGATCTGGATCCGTAGCTCGGCGATCGGGAACTAGTTCGTTCCGACGGATATCGTCTCGGCCACGTTGGCCGCATCCGAATTGTCACTAAATAAGTTTCACACCTCAAACACTTCAGCCCCGCCGAGACCCTCTATACTCGTGTTCGAACCATCTTCGACCGCGCACGGGCCCGCCAAAATACCCCGACGAGCACCGCCGCGCGGCCGAATTCTTAACGATAGGAGCTCTTCCCATGAACGCACAGCAGGCACTCGAATACTCGATGCAGCCCTTCATCCCCATGTTCATCTACGGCGACTACGACGCCATGGAATCCGAGCGCCAGCGCGGCGAGGAGGCCATGAAGGCGCTGCTCGACGAATGGCGCACAAACGAGGAGCCCGGCTTCGATTTCGGCGTCATCCTCACGCTGGCCGATCAGAACCGTGAGCTCTGCGATCAGATCGGCGAGGCGCGCCTGCGCAACCTCTCGAGCCCGTTGCTCGCGCGCAACCTAACGGACGCCGACCTGTGCGCCGGCATCGGCAAGATGCAGGGCCGTGCAGCCAGCGCCGTTGCTCGCGAGGTCCGCGGCGACCGCGACGCCTACTCCGTCGCCTACGTGCGCAAGCCCATCAAGGGCACGGTGCTCGGCATCGACATCGAGACCACCGGGCGCGCACCCGAGCGCGGCTACATCATCAACGTGGGCTGGGAGATCATGGAGCTCACCAGCGACGCCGTGCCGCACGACCCGCAGGCGTTCTACTGCGGCATCCCCGATATGTACCGCGAGACGGGCGTGCCGCTGGCCGACATCCACCATATCCAGTGGTCCGACCTCGACGGCAAGACGCCCTTCCGCGAGGACGCGAAGCTGCAGAAGGGGCTGCTCAAGCTCATGAAGTGCTACCCCATCATGGCGCACAACGCAGCATTCGAGGACAGCTGGTTCATGCTGCACCTGCCCGGTTACGCTGAGGCGCGCCGCGCGGGCAAGATCATCGTCATCGACTCGCGCCACATCTGCCGCTCCGTCGACGGCGAGGTCCGCACCCTCCCGCGTGAGAGCGCGCCGGCGAGCTTGCAGAACTGGGCACGTCGCCGCGGGACGCTTGCCGCCGACGAGAACGAGCTGCACCTGGGCCTCGACGACACGGACCTCATGCTGCGCACCGTGCAGGCAGAGTTTAACCTCAAGAACATGTTCCTCAAGTAGGGTCGTACTGCGTCGGTGCGGTGACCCCGCTGAAAGGTCGAGCTTTTTCGTACTGTTTTCCCGATTTGCCGAATACGTACTCTTTGCGCCTTGCCGCAACCTGCGGTTTTGTTGTTCGCAAGACCTCCCATACTCCGGGTTTCTCAAAATCAGTACGAAAAAGCTCCGCCACCAACAACTGCGTGACAATTTCATAAGACGACTTGCAAAAAACGCTCCTATTCTCGGAGCGTTTTCGCGTTACACTCGACGCCATGACGCCCATCGTCCGCAGGAGGCCGACGTGAACCCCAGTGATCGCAACCGGCGCGTACCCCACCCTCAAGGCGCGCGCCATCCGCAGCAACCCGCTCGTCAACAGGGCGTGGCTCGCCCCCAGGTCGCGCATCATCCGCAGGCCCCTGCCAAGCCGCACATGCGCCGAGCACCGCACCCCAATCGAGCGACAAGCTCCCGTCAAGCCTCGCGCTCCAGCCAGGCCTCGCGCCTCGGCCAAGCCTCGCGCTCCAGCCAGGTCCCGCGCTCCAGCCGGACCCCGCGCAATCCGCACACGCGCATCGCGGGAATCGCCGCGGCGCTCGTCCTCATCGCGCTTGTCGGCATGGGAGGGACGGCCCTCTTCCGAGCCATGTCCAAAGGCGGCAATCCCTCGCAGGATAAGCCCGGCAGCGCGCCCATCATAGAAGACAGCACGGCCGACGGCGGCGCCGGCGAGATCGTCATCGGCCTCAACGGATCCAAAGACACCTATGTGCTCAAGGGAGAGGAATACCTCGAGGCGGGTGCCCATGCCGCCGAGCCCGCCGACGGCTTGCTCAACGCCAAGATTAAAACCTCGGGCAAGGTCGACACCTCCAAACCCGGCACGTACAAAGTGACCTATCGCGTGTCGGACTCGTCCGGTCATACCGCAAAGGCAGTGCGCACCGTGCATGTTGTCGAGTCGATGGAAACCATGCAGGGCGGCGTGCCCATCCTCATGTACCACTACGTATACGACCCCGCAAACCCACCGGCGGACCTCAACGGCAACTTCATCGCCAGCACCGCGTTTGAGCAGCAGCTCTCTTACCTCAAGGAAAACGATTTCTACTTCCCGTCGTATCCCGAGGTGAAGGCCTTCATCGAGGGGAAGCACAGCCTTCCGGCAAAGAGCGTCGTCCTCACGTTCGATGACGGCGAGATGGGCTTCCTAAACGTCGGTGTGCCCCTGCTCGAAAAGTATCAAGTGCCCGCGACTTCGTTCGTCATTGCCAGCGACGCCGACGCCGCCCAAAAGGTCATCGACCACCGCAGCCCTTACGTCGCCTTCGAGTCCCACTCCTTTGGGATGCACAAGCCCGGCGGCAACGTGGGGCACGGCGGCATCATCAGCGCCATGAGCCGCGATGAGATCGCGGCGGATCTCAAGCACGCGCAGGAGATCGTGGGCGGGACCCAGGCCTTCGCCTATCCCTTTGGCGACGTCACCGACGACGGCCGCGCGGCTGTGCGAGACGCCGGCATCCTCTGCGCCTTCACCACGCAAAACTCGTGGGCGCATGTGGGCGACGACGTCACCGCCCTCCCACGAGTGCGCATCTCCGGAGAGTATTCGCTCGATTCGTTTATCGCCCTGGTGAACGGATAGGACGCGCCGGCGGCAGCCAGCAGAAATGAATTCGCCCTCGCGCGTGCCGACTCGCGGGCGCCCGGCGAGCCCATGCTCACCCGACCTGGGTCAGTCCATCACATAACGTTCCAGCATGGACGCGTCGTGGATGACGATGCGGCCATCGTGCCCGCTCGTCGAAATGACGCCCTGCTCTCTGAAACCGCGTAGGATGCGGTTCACGCTCGTGCGCGACGAGGTCCCGCAGAACTGCGCGATGTCCTCGTTTGTGACATCGAGGGCGATCACGCTCCCCTCGTCGCACGGCACGCCGAAGCGCTCGTTCAGGTCGTACAAGAACCCTCCCACGGCGCCGACCTTCCCGTTCATCGTCAGATAGCGCATGCGATAGAGGCTCTCCTCCAGGCTCGCGCGGTAATAGTCCTTTACATAGCCCAGCAAGCGAGAATCCTCATTCACGAACTCCCAGAACCTCACGCGGGGAACCGCCATGTAGATCGCCTCGGGAGATTCCACGCGCACGCTGTAGGGGGATTTCGCACGGCTGCTCACCTCGTCGCGGAGAAGCGAGACGGGACTCGGACCCTTGATGTAGGAGATGTTGAACCGGGTGCCCTCGCGCAGCGTGACACTCGCCTTGACCACGCCCTCCACAAGAACGAACACGTACTCCTGATCGAAGCCGTAGTACGAGAGATACTCATGGCGAGCTTTGCGCATCTCGTGAAATCCCCGCTCGCGCAAAAAGTCGACGAGATAGTCAGATCTCTCGATCACGCGCACCCCTCCCATACCTGACCTCTGGAAATCGCAACTCTATCGGACTGTGAAGCCGAAGCTGTACCAAATGGTAACAACATAGGTCAGACCGCCCCGATGCCATCACAACCATAGTTACCCCTCGTCCGTACCGGCAATCAACCAAGAGAGGGGCACACATGTTTGATATAGATTTGCCATATGACCGAGGACGGATGCATCTGAGCCTGCCGGATGAAAGCGTCGTCGGCGTGCTCGCGGGCAAACAGGGAGACTTCACGCCCGACGCTGGGCAGGAGGAGCTCGTCGAGCGGGCGCTCGACACCCCTTACGACTCGCCCACACTCGAGCAGCTCTGCCAGGGCAAACGTGACATCGTGATCATCAGCTCCGATCACACGCGCCCGGTTCCCTCACGCGTGACGATGCCCATCCTGCTGCGTCGCATCCACGCGGCGGCACCCGAGGCACGCGTGCGTATTCTCGTGGCGACCGGCATGCACCGGGCGTCCACACATGAGGAGCTCGTGGACAAGTATGGCGAACGCATCGTCGCCGAAGAGGAGATCGTGATGCACGTCGCCACCGACGACGAGGCGATGGTCGCAATCGGGACCCTGCCCTCCGGCGGCGAGTGCATCATCAACCGTATCGCAGCCGAAGCCGACCTGCTGCTCGCCGAGGGCTTCATCGAGCCACATTTCTTCGCCGGCTTCTCGGGATCTCGCAAGTCGGTGCTGCCGGGCGTGGCCTCCTACAAGACCATCATGTACAACCACAACGGGCAGTTCGTGCACGACCCGCGGTCGCGAGCGGGCATCATCGAGGGCAACCGCGTGCACGATGACATGATGGCCGCCGCCGAAATGGCGGGCCTCGCCTTCATCCTGAACGTCGTGCTGGACGGAGAGCACCATGTCATCGGAGCGTTCGCGGGCGACATCCATGCGGCGCACGAGGCGGGCTGCGATTTTGTGCGCGGGCTCGCCGGCGTGAGCGCCGTGGACTGCGACGTTGCCATCACCACCAACGGCGGCTACCCGCTCGACCAGAACATCTACCAGGCCGTCAAGGGCATGACCGCCGCTGAAGCAACGCTCGACGAAGGCGGCGTCATCATCGCGGTCGCGGGATGCGCCGACGGCCACGGCGGAGAGGGCTTCTTCAAGAACATCGCGGAAAACGACCCCGCCGCGTTCGAACGCTCCTGCATCGACCGTCCCAAGGACCAGACGCTGCCCGACCAGTGGACCGCCCAAATCTTCGCGCGCATCCTCGCCCATCATCCGGTCATCCTCGTGAGCGACCTGTGCGACCACGACATGATCCGAGCCATGCACATGACACCCGCAAGCACCGTCGACGAGGCCGTGCAGCTGGCGCGTGAGCTCAAGGGGCCGAACGCGCGCTTCGCCGTCATCCCCGATGGGCTCGGCGTCGTCGTTCAGCGCTGACGCCTCGACCCGCCAAATAAGATCGCCGCCGCCGACAGACCAGCACGACACACCGCGGCAACGATCGCCTCAGACGAAACGACCATCGAAAGGAACCTCATGATCAACCACATCTTCGCCGAATTCGCCTCGACCGCCCTCATGATCGTCTTCGGCGTCGGCGTGCACTGCGATATCACGCTCAAGGGCAGCAAGTACCGCGGCTCCGGCCACATGTTCGCGATCACCACCTGGTCGTTTGGCATCAGCGTCTGCCTGTTCATCTTCGGCGGCGTGTGCATGAACCCCGCCATGGCCCTTTGCCAGGCGATCGTCGGCCTCATCCCCTGGAGCAGCGTGGTGCCCTTCGCCATCGCCGAGATGCTCGGCGGCGTTACGGGCGCATGCATCGCATGGCTCATCTACGCAGATGATTTCCGCGCCTCCGAAGGCGAGGTCGACGGCGTCGCCATCCGCAACATCTTCTCGACCAACCCCACGCCCGAGTCCTACAACCTGGTGCGCAATTTCTGCATCGAGGCGTTCGACACCTTCGTGTTCCTCACCGGCATCCTCGCGATCGCAGCTCAGGCGGGCGATAACCATCTCGCGCTGGGAATCGGCGTGGGCCTGCTCGTCTGGGCCGTGGGCATGGGCCTGGGCGGCGTGACCGGCTTCGCCATGAACCAGGCGCGCGACCTCGGCCCCCGCATCGCCTACCAGCTGCTGCCCATTCGCAACAAGGTGGACAACAACTGGCTCTACGGCCTGGTGGTGCCCGGCATCGCCCCGTTCGTAGGCGCCGTCGCTGCCGCGCTGTTCACCACTTCCGTTCTGGGCATCGTGTTCTAACGGAAGCGCCGCCGGAGATCGGCGGCACCCAGATCTAAGGCCGCAGCCCCTCATGGAGCTTTTTCGTATCGATTTGACGATTTGCGTTATAGACCCCTGGCGTATGTAGGCTTTTCCTGCAAATACACGCACCAAAACATGCCCCATACTCGACCAACCTCCAAATTAGTACGAAAAAGCTCCGCGAGGCTGGGGCGCGCCATCCCGTGGCCGCAGCTCGAGCCCAGGTCGCTCGCATCTCATGCGAAATTCGTCAATCGCCCGGCAGACAACCGCCCCATGCCGTGCGTCTGCCCTCAATCTGACGGGCCACCTGACGTCATCCAACGTGGACCCGTCGCATTTCTGACAACTATTCGTATTGAATATGCAGGTAGATACCGTTAATTTGCTATTGGCTACCGTTCGGGGGAATCCATTGCCCCACGGGCAGACGTCCCTTATCCTGTCCGCCATGACAAAGGTTCTCTGCGACATATCTGCACTGCGGTACTACAGGACACCACCCCGCTACCTTTATGCCCTTCCCCCGATCCCCGACTTCGATACCCCCTATGGACGAGCCCGGCTCCGTCAAAGCCCAGTCGCGACAGGCATCATACACATCCCGATCCATGCACTGAGCTTCGGGCGCGACCGCCTGACCTCAACGCTTGTGAAACAGCATCTGTGGACCAAAGACATGCCCGCGGAGGCGATTGTCGACACGCCGTTCGACGTCTCCGTCACATCTCCTCTCCTCACGTTGTTGATGCTCTCAACTCATCTCGACCCCATCAGCACGGCCTTGCTGATATACGAATTCACCGGTTCGTTTTCGTTCTATCCCCCAACATTAAAATGGACGACGCCATCTATCAGTCGGTAATACTGAGCGAATTCAAGAGGCTCGATTCTTGGCAATGCATAACCGATACCCAGGGGAAACCTTCAGATTTGTGGACTAGGCCGCCCCTTCTCGAATTCGACGATATCCGCTACATCCTCAACGCTGGAAAGGGGATGCGCGGACGGAACCAACTTGCAAAGGCGATGCGATACGTCACCGGGAAAGTCGCCTCCCCCTTCGAGGCGAAAGCCTCCATCCTTATCGGGTCGCCTCGACGGGTAGGAGGTCTTGGGCTCAGTGGGTTTAAAAACAACCTTGAAATCAAGCTCGATGACAGCGCCCGGCGCATTTGCGGACTGAAAAAGGCGTACGGTGACATCGTGTGGGAGGAGACACCCGATCACCCTATGGTCATCGTGGAATGCCAAGGTGAAATGGTGCACGACAGCCGCGGGCGAGCGCAAGCCGATGACGACCGGGCGCTCGCATTGGAAAGCATGGGCATCGAGGTAATCCGCATCTCCTATAAGCAGATTTCGGACCGTGCGCGTTTCGAGCTGCTCGCACAACGCCTCTCCAACACCCTGAATACAAAGCTGCCAAGTCCCACGCCGAGATTGGCCCGAAAGCAATCCGAGATGCGTGACGCGCTTTTCCGCGCTTGGCCCTACCACGAAAACCGTCCATCGGGAACAAATCGCTGAGCCCATCTCAGGCTCAGTGAGCTTTTTCGTATCGATTCCTGAATCCGCCTGATATATAACGCTTCGCCCTCCTTAAAACCGCAGGATTCACTCGGGCAATGCGCTATAGCTACTATTGCGATTCCTCAAATCGATACGAAAAAGCTCATCCAGTTCAAGCAGTTGAACCGGAATGCAGGGCGAATCGGTCGACACAGGGTTAACGTCAACCGATATCCAACGATTCACCATAATTTCCTTGACATATGAGCATACGTTCATATAATCATTTGTAGTAGATATATGAGTATGTGTTCATATGAGAGGAGGTGCCATGGATACCCATGAGAACCAGTGCGGCCTGAACGCCGACACGCCGGAGCGCGCTCTGGACGACGCCGCGGAGTCCCTTCCCGAGGAGGAGCTGCTCTACGACCTCGCCGACCTCTTCAAGGTCTTCAGCGACACCACGCGCATCAAGATCCTCTACGCCCTCATGAACGATGAGAAAAGCGTCAACGAGATTGCCGAGAACCTCGGAGCCTCGCAATCCGCAGTCTCCCACCAGCTGCGCATCCTCAAGCAGGCGCATCTGGTCAAATTCCGTCGCGATGGCCGCAACATCCACTACTCGCTCGCCGACGACCACGTCCTGACCATCCTCGACCAGGGCCTCACCCACATCTGCGAGTAGCCCCCCCACCTCAATTTAGGGACTGTCCCTAAATTGAGGTGCCGCGAGCAAGCGCCCACCCGGACGGTCTCGATAGTCTTCCCAACCAACCGAAAGGACCCCATCATGCGTAAGGTTTTCAAGCTCGACGAGATCGACTGCGCCGTCTGCGCCGGCAAGCTCGAGGACGCCATCAAGAAGCTCGACGGCGTGCAGGACGCCAAGGTCAACTTCCTCACCCAGAAGCTCACCCTCGAGGCCACCGACGAGGACTTCGATGCCGTGCTCGACGCCGTGGTCAAGCTCACCGCTGAGATCGAGCCCGACTGCGAAATCCTGCGCTAAGACACGCACGCCGCCCGGCGCCCGCCGGCGAAGCCGAACGAACCGCGCGGTCGACGACCGCCCGCCAAACCCGCACAGATACCTGTGAACCGCCGACGACCGGCGAGCCCATCGATTGGACCATTCATGAACAAAAAGCAAAAGAAGTGGTTGAAGCGCATTCTGCTCGCACTCGCGCTCTTTTTCACCGTCATGGCGCTCGACGAGCTCGGCGTGCTCGCTGGCATCTTCGGCGAGCCGGGCGCGCTGTACGCGAGCTTCGCGCTCTACCTCATCCCCTACCTCATCGCCGGGCACGACGTCCTGCTCAAGGCATGGCGCAACATCCGCCGCGGCGAGGCCTTCGACGAGAGCTTCCTCATGGCCGTCGCCACCATCGGCGCATTCGCCATGATCTTCTTCCCCGAGACCGAGCCGCACATGGCCGAGGGCGCTGCCGTCATGCTCTTCTACCAGGTGGGCGAACTGTTCCAAAGCTATGCCGTGGGCAAGAGCCGCAAGTCCATCGCCGCCATGATGGACATCGCCCCCGACTACGCCAACATCGAGCGTAATGGCGAGCTCGTGGAAGTCGATCCGGATGAGGTGCAGGTCGGCGACATCATCGTGGTCAAGCCCGGCGAGCGCGTTCCGATCGACGGCGTTGTGGTGGACGGCGCCTCGCAGCTCGACACCGCCGCCCTTACCGGCGAGTCCGTGCCGCGACGCATCGAGGTGGGCGGCGAGGTCATCTCCGGCTGCATCAACATGACCGGCGTCCTGCGCATCCGCACCACCAAGCTCTTCGGCGCGTCAACCGTGAGCCGCATCCTCGAGCTCGTGGAGAACGCCAGCGAGAAGAAGGCGCGCACCGAGAACTTCATCACTCGCTTCGCCCGCGTCTACACCCCCATCGTCACCCTCGCCGCCGTTGCCATCGCCGTGGTCCCGCCGCTGCTGGGCATGGGCGCCTGGGCAGGCTGGATCCTGCGAGGCCTGACCTTTCTCGTGGTGAGCTGCCCGTGCGCGCTCGTCATCTCCGTACCGTTGTCGTTCTTTGGCGGTATCGGCGGCGCGAGCCGCCTGGGTATCCTGGTGAAGGGCTCCAACTATCTTGAGGCACTCGCGCAAGTCGACACGGTCGTCTTCGACAAGACGGGCACCCTTACCTCGGGCACCTTCGGCGTGGTGGGCGTGCACCCGGCGGGCGCTATCGACAGCGACCAGCTGCTTGCCATGGCCGCGCATGCCGAGGCGTTCTCCGACCACCCCATCGCACTCTCGGTCAAGAAGGCGTATCTGGACGAGGCCGCGGCGGATTCGGGGCGCGTCATCGATCAGGCGCGCATCGAGGATGCCACCGAGGAGTCCGGTCACGGTGTGACCGCGACGGTCGACGGCCACGCCGTCCTGGTGGGCAATGACAAGCTCATGAGCGCACATGGCATCTCCTGCCCCGATTGCGAACTCACCGGCACCATCTTGCATGTGGCGATCGACGGCAGCTACGCCGGCCACATCGTCATCGCCGACGCCGTGAAAGACGACGCAGCCCAGGCCATCGCCGACCTGCACGCCGCGGGCGTGGAGCACTGCATCATGCTCACGGGCGACCGCGAGGAGGTGGCCCGCTCCGTGGCCTCCGACCTCGGTCTTGACGAGTACCATGCCCAGCTGCTGCCCGGCGACAAGGTCGAGCAGGTGGAGCGCATCCTCGACTCCGCCCGCGGCAACCTCGCCTTCGTGGGCGACGGCATCAACGACGCACCGGTCCTCACCCGCGCCGACGTGGGCATCGCCATGGGCGCCATGGGTTCGGACGCCGCCATCGAGGCTGCCGACATCGTGCTCATGGACGACAAGCCGAGCAATATCGCCCGCGCCATCCGGGTCGCGCGCAAGACCATGCGCATCGTGCACCAGAACATCGTGTTCGCGATCGGCGTGAAGCTGCTCATCCTCGCGCTGGCCGCGGTGGGCATCGCCAACATGTGGCTCGCCGTGTTCGGCGACGTGGGCGTGGCCGTCATCGCGATCCTGAACGCCATGCGCGCGATGAACGTGAAGGATTGCTAGCGGAGCGAGAACACACCCGCATCACCCATATGACGCCCCGTCGATATCGACGGGGCGTTTTGCATCGTGGGAGGCCGAAACAGACTGGCGAACCGCTTTTCGCGAGCGCGGCACCCTTCGTCGAGGGCGCTCGCCCGCCGGCTCCCAGCCATGGCATAATGGTCGATTTGAACACCGATGACGCCCAAATCACGATGGGAGCACCCGTGACACCGAGCACTCGCACCGACACCCCGGTCGCGCCCGCCGCGCCTCAGGACACCGTCCACCTCACCCCGTACGCGCTGCTGTGCATCGGTCTGCTCATCGCGCTCGGATTCTCACTCGGCTGCTCCGAGTTCATCGTGATCGGTATCCAACCCGAGATCGCGCGTGATTTCGGCGTTCCACTTTCCCAGGCGGGCATGCTCATGAGCGCGTTCTCCATCACCTACGCCATCGCAACGCCCGTGTTGGCCCTCAGCACCGGCCGCATCCCCCGCCGCACGCTGTTGATCGGCTACTCCATCCTATTTTGCGCTGGCAACAGCGCCGCGGTGCTCGCCACGAGCTTCGAGATGCTACTTGCGGCCCGCGTGCTCATCGGCCTGGTCTCGGGCGCCCTACTCGCCATCGGCGCGACCTACATCCCCGAGCTCGCCGGCATGAAGCGCATCTCGATCTGCATCTCACTCGTATACGCCGCGTTCTCCATCGCCATGGTCATCTCCACCTCGGCAGGCAAGTTCATCGCCGCCACCTGGGAGTGGCACTACGCCGTCATCGGCACGCTCGTCATGTCCCTCGTCGTGTGCGCGGCGCTCATCCTCGTGCTGCCCCGCACCGGCGCGACCGATATCCCGGCCACCGCACGCGAGCAGATGCCGCTCCTGCGCGACCCGCGCATCATCGCCGGAACCGCCATCTTCATGTTCGGCGTGGGCTCCATCTACGTGTTCTACGGCTACGTAACGCCCTACCTCGAGAACATCCTCGGCATGGGGACCCTCGAGGCGAGCGGGGCGCTCATGGCGTACGGCGGCATGTGCTTCGCCTCAAACCTGCTCAGCGGCTGGTGCGACGCGCGCTTCGGCGTGAAGACCATGCTCGTGAGCTTTCCGATCCAGGCAGTCCTGCTCTTCGGCCTCTGGGCGATCGGCCCCGCCATGCCCTGGGCCCTCGCGATCATCCTCGGCATCGCCCTCACCATGTACGTGGTGAGCACGCCGTGCATCTCGCTGTTCATGACCACCGCCGCCGAGGAGTACCCGCAGGCGCTCACGCTGGCGAGCTCGCTGGAGCCCACGGCGTTCAACGTGGGCATCGCCTTCGGCACCGCCGTGGGCGGCGCGGTCATCTCCGGGCCCGGTATGCCGTACGTGGGCCTGGTGGGCGCGGCATTCTCGCTCGTCGCATGGGCGCTCGCGGCGATTACCGTGCGCCTCGCAACCAAACGTCGGTAAGAGGCTCGGCTGCGGCGGACGTCCCAGCAGCGGAGACCTCGACAGCAGCGAAGGACCCAGCTACACCATCCCCGGATACAGCGGATGCGCCTCGAGAAGGGTTTCCACGCGCTTGCGCACGCACATGCGCTCCCTCGCGTCTTGCGGGGCAAACACCACGCGCGCGATAAGGCCGCCGATCTCATGAAACTCCTCGGCCGTGAAGCCGCGCGTAGTGGCCGCTGCGGACCCCACGCGAATGCCGCTCGTCACAAACGGGGAACGCGTCTCGCCGGGAATCGAATTCTTGTTGACGGTAAGCCCCACCGCATCGAGCAACGTCTCGGCATCTTTGCCCGAGATGCCCGCGGGCGTGAGATCGACCAGGCACAGGTGGTTATCGGTCCCACCGGACACGAGTCGCAGGCCGCCTGCCGCCATCCCCTCGCCAAGTGCCACGGCGTTCTCGACCACATGGTCGATATACGCCTTGAACTCGGGGCGCAGGGCCTCGCCGAATGCCACCGCCTTACCCGCGATCACATGCATGAGCGGGCCGCCCTGCGTGCCCGGAAACACCGCCTTGTCGATGGCGCGAGCCAGGTCGTCGTCGTTGGTGAGGATAAAGCCGCCGCGCGGACCTCGCAAGGTCTTGTGGCTCGTCGAGGTAACGACATCGGCATGCGGAAAGGGCGAGGGATGCGCGCCCGTCGCAACCAAGCCGGCGATATGCGCCATGTCCACCATAAGGCGGGCGCCCACGCCATGCGCGATGGCGGCGATGCGCTCAAAATCGATGATGCGCGCATAGGCGGAGGCACCAGCCACGATCAGCGCCGGGCGCTCAACCTCGGCCAGGCGCTCGAGCTCGTCATAGTCGATGGCCTCAGTCTCGAGAGACAGGCCGTAGGGAACGAAGTTGTACAGCTTGCCCGAGAAGTTCACCGGGCTGCCGTGGGTGAGATGGCCGCCATGGTCGAGGCTCATGCCGAGGATCGTGTCATCGGGCTTCACAAGGGCCGCATAGGCCGCCAGATTGGCGTTTGCGCCGCAGTGGGGCTGCACATTGGCATGCTTGCACCCGAACAGCCTGCAGGCGCGCTCGCGGGCCAGGTCCTCCACCACGTCAACCTGCTCGCATCCGCCGTAGTAACGATGCGCGGGGTAGCCTTCGGCATACTTGTTGGTGAGCACGCTGCCCACTGCCTCGAGTACGGCCGGACTGGTGAAATTCTCGGAGGCGATAAGTTCGATGCTCCGGCGCTCGCGGGTGAGCTCTCCTTGGATCGCCTGCGCGATGGCGGGGTCGCGGTCTAAAAGCACGCGGGACGGGGATTCAAACATGTGGGTCTCCGTTCTTGTGATGCTCACGGCCGCCGGCCGGATTCGCCGCACATGGCAGACGGCTCACGGCAGCCGTAATGTCATATCCTGAGTAACGTTTTGCTTCTGCCCAAAAGACTATGCTTGTAAACGTCGTGGGCGGCCAAAGGCACTCGCGCATCGGGAAATGCTCGACCAGCCCGGACAAGGACATGCACGGAAAACAAAATGCCCGAGCCACGACGGCCATAAGCACGACCGGAAAACAAAATGCCCGAGCCTCAAGGGCCCGGGCATCCCATTTCATCTGTGCGAGAGCGGCGTTACTCCACGACCTCGACGAGCTCGATATCGAAGTTGAGGTCGCAGCCGGCCAGCTCGTGGTTGGCGTCGAGCTTGACACCCTCAGGCGAGACCTCGACAACCGTCACAGGCACGGGCATGCCGCCGGGACCCTGCAGGAAGAGCTTCATACCGACCTCGATCTTCTCGAAATCCGGCACCTGATCGGCCGGGAAGAAGAGGATCATGTCATCAGAACGCTCGCCATAAGCCTCGGCCGCGGGGATGTGGACGGTCTTCTTCTCACCCACCTCCATGTCGAGCACGGCGGCGTCGAAGCCCTTGATCATCTGGCCAGCACCGGCCACGAACTCGATGGGCTCGCCGCGATCGTAGCTGGAATCGAACTGGGTGCCGTCGTCGAGCGTGCCGCGGTAGTGGGCCTTGACCGTCTTACCCTGGTTGGACATGTGCATCCTCTTTCTATCGATGGGTCGCCCGCCCTGCACGGGCGCACACATACCTTACGTGACCGCCGGCGCGATTCGCAGGATCGATCGCCGGCGTGCTGCACCACTATACCCGAGGCTCGAGCAACTCATGCAACATGCGTTCCCGATTATTGATAAAGAGCTCCGTTACCTGATAGCTCTCGGTCTCCTCGTAGGCAATTTCGTGCAACTCGCCACCGTCGAATGAGATGATGCGGGCACCTGGAAGCCCCAGGAGAACGGGCGAATGCGTCGCCACGATGAGCTGGCTGCCATGATGCGCGAGCTGATCCATCTCGTACAGCAAGGTCAGCTGCCGTGAAGGAGAAAGGGCCGCCTCGGGCTCATCGAGGAAATACAGGCCATTATCCCGGGAGGCGTCTTGGATGAACCCGAGAAACGCCTCCCCGTGACTCATCTCGTGCAACAGGACCTTTCCACCTGTAACAGGATTGGTATACATCGCGCCCGAAAGCCCCGGCCTCATGCTGCACCGATCGGCCTCAGACGCGACGTTGTAGAAGCTCTCCGCCCTCAAGAAGAAGCTGCTGCGCGGCGCCAAGCGCCCCCGCTCCATGTAGATGCCCTCGTGGAGGATGGAATGGGAATCCCTCGTGGCGAACGTGTAGCTGGAAGTGCCTCCCTCTGCGTTGAGGCCATACGCGACCGCCATGGCCTCGAGCAGGGTCGACTTGCCCGATCCGTTCTCGCCGACGAAAAACGTGACGTTAGAATCGAATGCAAGCGGACGCTCGCCCAGCGACGCCAGTGCGGAGATGCGGCGCAGGTACTCGTCTCCATGGACGAGCTCCCACAGAATCGAAACGGAAGATATGAAAAGCTCGCCATCGAGCATGACGCCCCCTATCGACCATGCCTCGCGTACCGCTATTGTACGCGCACCTCAGGACAAAGCCCTCCACCGCAATGAACGGCGGAGGGCCTTCGCCACGCGAGACAGTTCAGCAGGTACTAGGCGAACTCTTTCGCCTCGCCCTTCTTCTCCTGCGGGAGCACCAAATTCAAGATGATACCCACGAGCGTGGAGGTCGCCATGCCGGGCAGGGTGTAGTCGCCCAGCGGGATGGCGATGCCGGAGGTCTCCATGCCCACACCAAGAATGATCACGACGGAGGCGATCATGAGGTTCCGGTTGACGTCGAAGTCGACGCCGTTCGAGACGAGCATGCGCAGGCCGTTTGACGCGATGAGGCCGAACAGCAACAGGCACACGCCGCCCATGACCGGGCTGGGAATGGAGTTGATGAGCGCGGCGAGCTTGGGGCACAGGCCGCCGACAACGAGCGCGAATCCGCCGGCATACCAGAAGATCTGGGTCGAATATACGCGCGTGACGCTCATGACGCCGATGTTCTCGGCGTACGTGGTGGTGGGAGGACCGCCGAGGAATCCCGAGATCATGGTGGACAGACCGTCGCCAGCGAGCGAACGCGGCAACAGCGGACGGTAGTCCTTGTCGACGATCTCACCCACGGCGAGCAGGTGGCCGATGTGCTCGATGACCGTCACCACGGCGACCGGCGCGATCAGCGCGATAGCACCCATGTCGAACTTGGGAAAGCTCACGTTGGGCAGACCGATCCATGCGGCCTCGGCGATGGGGGCGAAGTCAACCATGCCAAAGGCGATGGCGACCGCGTACCCCACGACGATGGCGAGCAGGACCGGCACCGTGCCGACGATGCCGCCACGGCCGGAGAAGATCACGGCCGCGAGCAGGGTGATGGCGGCCACGATGGCGGCCTGCGGGTTGAAGACCGATGCGCCCGCGGCGTCGGTGCCCATGAAGGCCATGTTCGCGGCGGTGGCCGAGAGGCCCACGCCGATGACCACCATGACCGAGGCGACAAGTACGGGCGGCAGCAGGCGGTCGAGCCAGCCGGTGCCGACGAACTTGATGATGCCAGCCACCACCAGGAACACCGCACCGGCGACAATCACGCCGGACATGGCCGCATCGAGCCCCTGTGTGGCGCCGACCGCGATGATAGGACTGATGAAGGCGAATGAACTGCCCAGGTAGCTGGGGATCTTATTGCCGGTGACGAGCAGGTAGCAGATGGTGCCGATGCCCGAGCACATAATGGCGACATTGGGGTCGAGGCCGGTCAGCACGGGCACGAGCACCGTGGAACCAAACATGCTCATCATGTGCTGGATGCCCAGCGGGATGGCGCGGGCGGGCGAGACTCGGTCATCGACGCCGATGACCTCGCGCTCATGGTGACTCATGGGCGCTCCTTTCGGTTGGTGACATTCGGTCTATGGTACCGTGTTGGACGCCCCATGGGCGAACAATTCCGTTTTGGGAGAGCAGATCTCGAACGCCAGGACCCGGGGAAGCGGGACCGCACCCCACGCATCCCACCGGGAAAGGAAGGAGCCCGCATCAATGATCGACAAGATCGTCCTCGACATTGACGGACTCGAGATTCCCGTGAGCGTCATCCGCAAGCGCGTGAAAAACCTCAACTTGCGCGTTCGCGCGGACGGGACCGTCACGCTCAGCATCCCGCAGCATCTACCGCTCGCCCGCGCGCAAGAGTTCCTCGAACGCAGGGGCGACTGGATCGCCGAGCGCGTCCACCGCAACATCGAGCGCAGGCCCTCGCCGGACTTTGCCGGCGGGCTGCCCGACCGCATACCGCTCTGGGGAAAGCTCGTTCCATGCGACGCCGTTCAGGGTGCCCCCGGGCAGAGCGCTTCTGACCGGGGCGCTGGCGGTCAGGCGATCCCCGGTCAGGGCGTCGGCGGTCAGGCGATCATCGGTCAGACCGCCGTCAATCGGAGCGTCTCTGGTCAATCTGTCTCTGGTCAGACCACTCCCGGTCAAACCGCCATAGATCAAGCCGCCCTCGACGAGCTCTACCGCACCGAAGTGCTGCGCGCGCTGCCCAACGTGGTCGAGCGCGCGGAGGCCCGCATCGGCGTCCATGCAACGCGCTGGAGCGTCCGCACCATGAAGACGCGTTGGGGCTCATGCACGCCAAAGACCGGCGCAATCCGCATCAATGCTCGCCTTGCCGCTTATCCGCCCGAGTGCCTAGAGTTCGTGGTGGCGCACGAACTCGTGCACCTATTGGAGCCGAGCCACAACGCCCGCTTCCACGCCCTGCTCGATGAATTCTGCCCGGACAATCGCCATCTAGCAAAGCTCCTGAGGGAAGCCCCAGATTTGGACTAGCGCACCCACACTTACCTCCGCCCGCACGTCTATCCGCCCCGGCGTGACTGAATAATGCCCGCATCCAACCGCAGATTGCCTACGCATGGCGCCGGATTGCCCGCATTAGACCGCAAATTGTCTACGCATATGCTGAATTGCATATGTCAGAGTGAAAAATAGCTATGAGATTCTTCCGTTTGCGCCCTTTTAATAGCCGAATCCCATAGGCAGTTTTCAACTGGTTCACCAGTGCACGCCAACCCCATCCAGCCGCACAACCAAATTCGGAGACGCAGGGCTTACGGACAAATCATCCGATCGTCGAAAAACAGAAACTGCGTCCCAACGCGTGCAGAACCCCCATCGGCATACCGCTCGCCGAGTATTTCGAACGCCCACGGAGTCATATGGAGAACGCCACCCGCATACATCAGCGCGGTCAGATTCCTGTTAGACAAGTCGAAATACATAGCAGATATAAATTCCTCTATGGTCTCCCCAATGGGAGAGGGACATGAGAGGAGAGCCATGAACGTCAACGAGAACCTCAGACGACAGCTGTCCTGTGCTTCAAAGCGAAACCACCTGCTCATCGCACATACACCATCGGAGCGGAAAAGCTTGAAGCTCCTCGTCGCAAGAGGGGTGGCCATTGAGCCGATTCCGAGCGCCTTCTCCCTCAAAAAAGAATATGAGCACATGAACCCCAGAGCTCGGGAGCGCGCCCGAATCAAGGCGATTCACAAGCTGCACCCCGATTGGACGTTCTGCCTGTACTCGGCGGCCATTGCGCATGGCCTCCAAGTTCCCAACACCTTGCTCGATGCGACGCACATCGCGATCGCAAAAGGGCGGAACTGGCGAAAGGCCGAGCCGACCATACATTCGCACATCCTCCATGACCCGATCACGACAACATCGGATGGCGTACCGTGCACGAATATTTCGGCCACCATATTCGAATGCCTGTGCGCAACAGACTTTCGATTTGGCCTCGCCATCGTCGATTCCGCGCTCCACAACCATCTCGTTTCTCGAGAAACGCTCATCGACTATTTCGAGCAGCATGCACGGTATCGCCACGGATCTCGTCAGGCACATACGACCCTAATGCATGCAGACGGCAGAAGCGAGAACGGTGGCGAATCTGTCGTGCGCGCAATTATTCTGGAGTTGGGATTTGCAGAGCCCGATTTACAAGTCGAAATCGAAGACCCCCTCAACCCCGGAACATACAAACGCGTTGATTACTATTGGCTGCTCGAAGACGGCCGCGCAATTGTTGGAGAGCTAGACGGATTCGAAAAGTATCTAAAAACCCACGGAAACCCACGCAAATCCCCTGACGAGAATCTTCGCTCCGCAATCAAAGCCATGAGACGCGAACGCATGAGGGAGACAAGCCTCAACCTTGCCGGCATTACCGTGCTGCGCTTTTCATACGCAGATGCCCTGGACACGGAGAAGTTCTTTTCCTTGCTCTCAACCGCTGGCGTACCGCTCGCGTAGAACAACCGCACATGCCGGCCCCACATGGCACGCTAGCATCCTCTCAGTGCACCCCGGCGTAGACTTCCTGCAATTGCCTATGAATATCTTCCGTTTCAACAACTCAATGTGGCAAAACCCATAGACAAAGAGGCGGCCCCGTAGGCAGAGAGGCGGGCGCCGTAAGCAAAACACACATCGCCATAGGGAAAGCGCCTCCCACCGTAGGCAAGCCCCCACCAGAGCCCGCAATCGCGGTGGGCCAAGTGCCCGCCATCGCGGCAATCCAAGACCCCGCCCCTTCACCAGACACACAAAAAGGGACGCCTCCGAAGAGACGTCCCCTTGATGATCCAGTTACCTGGCAGTGGCGGATGTGAGTTACTCCTCGACGGCCTCGAACTCATCCGGGCCAACGCCGCACACGGGGCAGACGTAGTCCTCGGGCAGCTCGGGGGTGTCGACCTCGACCTCGAAGCCGCAAACAACGCAAACGAACTTGTAAGTCTTGTCAGCCATGATGGCTCCTTTCACAGGCGAATGAACGTAAGCAGAGTATACCCAAGTTCCAAATGCCACACACAGGCGGAATGAACCTCGGAACCTCTCGTTGCCAATATGTTACTGGAATCGTTTCCTATTAGCAAGAGCTTTTTACTCGGCCTGATACGAGCTCGCCTTGGGAGGCGTCTTGCCCTTCAGCGTGCTGTGATAGTACGCATACGTGAGCGGGGGTTCATCCGAAAGGCGCTCAGCCTGCTCCACCTCGCCGACAAACAAGTAATGCGTACCCACGTCGACCGTGTCGATCAAGCGGCAGCCGTACACGGCGCATGCATGCTCGGGACAATACGGACTCCCCACCTCGGAGACCGCAGTCTCGTATTTGGCGAACTTGTCATACGTGTCGCTAGTGCGGAAGCCGAAGTTGCCGATATAGGGCATGTCGGCCGTCTGATCGATCGCGGTAATCGTGAAAGCACCCGCTTGGGCGATCACCCGCGCGGTCACGTTGTCCTTGTGGACCGCCACGCTCATGCGAATCGGGTCCGCCGTGACCTGCACCGCGGTGTTCACGACACATCCCGCCTTGAGGCCGTCGGCCTCGGCGGACACCACGTACAACCCGTAACTCATAGCGAACATCGCAGTTGAATCGATTGCCATGGCACTCCCCTTTCTGAAGGCGCTTGCCTCCAGTATAGGACTTGGCGAGGACGGCCGAAATAGGCGCAGACGGACACTCGACAATCCCGGCCAACTATCGGCTTCGCTGCTTGAGCGCGCGGTCGATCTCGCGCTGCATGTCGCGCTTTGCCATGTCCTCGCGCTTGTCGTAGAGCTTCTTGCCGCGTCCAAGGCCCAACAACAGTTTCACGCGGCCATCCTCGTTGAAGTAGAGCTCAAGCGGGACGAGCGCAACACCGCGCACGCGCAACTTGCCGTCGAGGTAGTCGATCTGCTTGCGATGCAACAGCAACTTGCGACGGCGATCGGGGTCGCGATTGAAGATCGAGCCGTTGGAATACGGGTGAATGTGCACGTTGTGCAGCCAGCACTCACCGTTTCGAATGAGGGCAAAGGAGTCGGTGATCTGACACGCGCGCTCACGCAAGCTGCGAACCTCGGTGCCGGCGAGCTCAAGACCGCACTCAAACGTCTCGTCGATGAAATACTCATGATGCGCGGAGCGATTCTTGGCGATCAGCTTCTTCTCCCGGCGCGGTTTACGGGCGAATCCATCGGCCATGGCTACTCACCGTCCTTGGAGTCGACGGAATCCGAAGACGCGGAGCCAGCTGGCGCGGCGGGCGCGGCATCGGACGCTGCATCGTCGTCGGACTCTGCGGACGCGGCCCTCTGGCCGGCGGCCGCTCCCTCACGCTCGTGGGCGAGCTCGGCGTCGGACTCGCGAATCAGGCGGATGAGCGCCTCGCATGCGGGGGCGCCCACCAAGTCACGTGCGAGCAGGGTCAAGCGGGTCGCCTCGTTACGATCGCCCTCGGAAGCGGCATCCGTCGCGCACATGAGAAGGCAGACGGCGATCTCGGCGTTCGCACCGGTGCCAATACCATGCTCCTCGAGCTGCTTGTTCACAACCTCGTCCGAAAGCTCGCCGAGCTCGGGATGCTCCTTATCGAGCTGCGCGGCGAGAGCGGTTGCAGCGGCATCGGCATCGCAGGCGCGAATCGCGGCACGACGGCAGCCCTCAGCAGCGGTCAGGTTCTCCCCCGCAAGGAAATACTGACCAAGGTTGGCGAAAGCACGAGCAAGGGCCTGCGGCGTGGTCGCGCGGTCAAGCACGGAAGCGGAAAGCGCGGCCCACTCCTGTGTGTCGCCCAGAGCTCGAAACACCTCGGCAAGGTTCAGACGATGCGCGCAGTTCATCGGGTTCCAGCGCACAGCCTGCTTGAGGGCGTCGCGCGCGGACTCGTACTCATGACGCTGGATGTAGATGTAGGCCAGGTCGGCATACAGGCGATCGAAAGGCGCCTCGACCTGTGAGAGCTCGCGAGGATCGCGCTCGACACGGCGATAGGCAAGATACTCGAACGGGCTCGAGAAGCTGAACCACTGGCGGGCGTCCGTGGCGATGCAAGCGGCGTCGGCATACTCCCCCGCCTCAGACGCGAGCTCCTCCAGCAGCACGGCAGCCGTTTCAAGCTCACCCTCAGCGAGCAGATTCTCGGCATAGTCGATGTCATGCGCCGCAATGGGCATTTCCATAGTGTCCTCCTTGATAGAGTCGAAATCTCAGTGTAGCGCACGGAGCGGACGGGTGCGACGCCCCACCGCTTAAGCCAAAGTCAACTACGACGCCGACCCGCTCACGTGAAGCAGCTTGAGGTCAAGGTGTCCGCGCAGGACGTTCACGCTCGCGACCTCCACCACCACACGGCAGCCGAGACCAACCTTCGTCCCCGTAGAATCGCCCGTAAGCGTGAGACGCACATCGTCGAGATCCCACCATTCGTTACCCAGGGCGTTCATGCGGACCAGCCCCTCCGCACCCGTCGCATCGAGGCGAACGAATGCGCCGAGGTCGGAGATCCAAGAGACGGTTCCCGTGTCCCGCTCTCCGATGCGATCGGCATAAAACTGCGCGACCTTCACCTTCTGCGAGGCGTTCGCAGCCGCATCGGCCGCTCGCTCGTTGTCGCTCGCCTGTCGGCAGAGCTGCGGGCAAATCGCCTCGAGCGCCTGCGGGCCTTTGCCCGTAAGTTGCGGCGCGCGGGCGAGGGCCTCCTTCTTCCCAAGCTCATGCTTGGCGAGGGCGACCTTGAGAACGCGATGCGCGATCAAGTCGGGGTATCGGCGAATCGGACTGGTGAAATGGCAGTACGCCCAAGCACCGAGGGCGTAGTGGCCCTCGTTATGAGATTTGTACACGGCTCGTTGCTGGGCGCGCAGGAGCAGCGCATTGACCTGTGGGGCAAACGCCGTGCCCGCCGCATCCTCGACCGCCGCGTTCATAGCGCGAGGGTCTCCGAGCATGATGCCCGCAGCGAGCCCGCCCTCCACGGCCCCGAGCTCCGTGAGCGTTTTGGCCGCTGAGGCCAAGCTGTCGGGAGAGGGGTCCTCATGAACGCGATAGGCGGAAACCAGATCGCGATCGGCCAGGAACTCGGCCACGCATTCGTTGGCGAGCAGCATGGCCTCCTCGACCAGGCTCGTCGCAGCCGTGCGCTCTCGTGTGATGATATCGACGGGCATGCCCGCCTCATCGAGCAGGACATGAACCTCCGGCGTGTCGAAGTCGATCGAGCCCCGCTTGCGGCGGATCTCACGGCGTGCACGGGCCAGTGCATCGGCGTTGCGAAGGAATGCGCGCAGGTCCACGCCGTTGGCGCGAGCGGCTTCCACGGCGAGCTCGGCGCGTCCACGTGCCGCGGCGTCGAGTGCGGCGCCATCCGGCTCGCCCTCCCGCAGCAGCGCGTCGGCCGCACCGTAATCCATGCGCACGCGAGAGCGAATCACGCTCGGATAGGGATCGTACGTCCGCACGCGACCCTGGGCGTCGAGCTCGATGTCGACCGTGAAGGCAAGACGGTCCTCATCGGGCCGCAAAGAGCATAGGTCGTTGCACAGACGCTCAGGCAACATGGGCAGCACGCGATCGGCCAGGTACACCGAGGTCGAGCGGCGGCGCGCCTCGAGGTCGATGGCGCTCTCCCAGTCGACGTAGTGCGAGACGTCCGCGATGTGCACGCCGAGCATCCATCCGCCGCGAACCGTGCGCGCGACGGAAATGGCATCGTCGAAATCGCGCGCGTCCACCGGGTCGATGGTTATGGCGAAGCGGTCGCGGATATCACGACGCAGTGGATCGGCCAATGCGCCTTCGACATCGACCGCAAGCGACGCAGCCTCGTCGACCGCTGCCTGCGGATAGCCGTCCACGAGCCCATAACGGGCCATGACGCACTCGATGCCCAGACTCGGCTCGTTGGCATCGCCGATGCGCCGCTCGAGCGTCACCACGCCGGACTCCGTGCGCGACGGATAGTCCACGATGCGCGCGGACACAATGTCGCCGGGCTCCACGCCCAAACGCCGTGGGGAATCGTCGGCTGGCAGCACAAAGAAATCCTGCTTGATGCGCGTGTCAAGCGGGCGCACGGTGCCCAACGGCCCCGCAGGCTCGAGCACGCCCACAATCGCCGCGACGGCACGGTCGATCACGTGCTCCACGACGGCACGACGGGCTCCGCCCTTGCCGCGATGCAAACTCACATATACGCGATCTCCCGGCATGGCCTCACGCATGGAGCGCGACCCCAGGCGATACACGCCCTCGGCCGTCTCAACCTCAGCGCGGGCGTCATACACCCGCACCGTTCCCGTCAGCCCTGGAAGCCTCCGCGACCGAGCGGGCCCACGCCGTCCGTTCTTCGAATGTCTACCTCTACCCATGCATCCCTTTCAATCACGGGGTGAAATCTAAACTACCGCCCCTTTTACCCAACCCAACAAGCCCCTGCCCGGTCCACACCAAAAGCCAAGCCGCCGAAGCCAAGGCATCACCAGGGCCAACGTCACCCCCACGACCATGCCCAACACGCGCGCAGCATCGTGAGAGCAGGAGACCCCCTGGGACATCCCTAAGTAAACATTCCGCAGACCGACGAGCATAGCTCGCCGGTCAAGGACGTTTACGTGGGATATCCCAGGGGGTCTCCGATGGGATCGAACAATGTTCGCGCGCTACACCTTGAGGTAGCGCCTCATGGCGATAGCCGAGCCGAACAGGCCGATGATCACGCCGAGCAGCACAAGCGAGCCGTACGTCGCGAAGTAGATGTTCATCGGCACGGCGAAGCTCATCCAACTGATGCCCTCAGCAACCTTGGGGATGACGAGGTTGCGGAACAGCTCAAGCACGCCGATGGAGAACAGGGCGCCGAGCAGGGCCTGCAGAACACCCTCGGTGATGAAGGGCCCGCGGATGAAGCCGTTGGAGGCGCCGACGAGACGCATGATGGCGATCTCGCGACGACGGGCGGTGATGGACAGGCGGATGGTGTTGTTGATGAAGATGAACGCCACGAAGGTGAGCAGGGCAACCAACACCACAGCGGCCACGCGGATGTAGCCGGTCAACTGGAAGAGGCGACCGACCTCCTCCTGACCATAACGAACGTTCTCGGCCACATCGGCGTCTTTGTCGTCGACCTCGGGGTCGGCGTCATCGACGATCTTGCGGAAGCCCGAATCGTCCTTGATCTTCTCGGCCATGGCCTCGACCTGGGACGGGTCCTCCATCTCGATGCGGAAGGAGCGCGGCAGGGGGTTCTGCCCGTCCAGAGCGGAAAGCGTCGCGTCGGCGTTGCCGGAGATGGTAGAGCTGTACTCCTCCAGCGCGTCCTCCTTGCTCACGAACTCAACGTTTTTGACGTTGTCCATGCGCTCGAGCTCATCCTGGTAATCCTCGACGTCCTCATCGGAAGCGTTGTCGGAGATGTAAGCCTGGATGGTCACCTGGTCCTCGACGTTGCCGATCGCGGAGTTCACCAGCACGGAGCCGATGATGAACAGGCCGATGATGAACAGCGACAGGAAGATGGTGATGACGGCGCCGAAGGACGTCGTCCAGTTGCGGAAGAAGTGGCGGACAGCCTCTTTGATGGAATAGCCGAAATTAGAAGGCGCCATAGTTGCCGTAGCCTCCCCTCTCCTGGTCGCGGATCACGCGGCCGCCCTCGAGGGCGATAACGCGGCGCTGCATGGAATCGACCATCGCGCGGTCATGCGTGGCCACGATCACGGTCGTGCCGGTGCGGTTGATGCGCTCGAGGAGCTTCATGATGCCCAGCGAGATCGCAGGGTCGAGATTGCCCGTGGGCTCGTCGCAGATGAGCAGCGGCGGGCGGTTGACCATGGCGCGGGCAACGGAGACGCGCTGCTGCTCGCCACCGGAGAGCTGATCGGGCAGGGAGTCCATCTGCTCGGCCAGGCCGACCAGGCGCAGCACCTCGGGAACCTGGGCCTTAATGACGGCCTTGGGCTTGCCGATGCACTGCAGGGCGAATGCCACGTTCTCGTAGGCCGTGCGGTTGGGCAGGAGCTTGTAGTCCTGGAACACGGCGCCGATCTGACGGCGGAGGAACGGGATCTTGCGGTTCTTGATCTTCATGAGGTCCTGGCCCGCGACGATCACGCGGCCGCTCGTGGGCTTGACGTTGCGAAGCATCGTGTTGAGCAGTGTGGTCTTACCGGAGCCGGAGTGACCGACGAGAAAGACGAACTCACCGGGATAGATCTCGAGATTCACGTCATCCAGCGCGGGCTTGTTGGGCTGCGCGGGGTAGACCTTGGTGACGTGCTCCATGAGGATCACGGGCTCGACGCCGGCCTCGCGGGCCTGGCGGGCACGGGAATCCTCGACCGGGGCGAACACCGTGGTGAAGTCGGGGTTGTTGGCGAGTGCCGCGTCCAGGGATGCGACCTCATCTGCCTGATCGGCGGTGACGGCGCCGGAGGCGGGGCCGGCCTGCGTCATGAAGACACCAGGCTGGGCGACCTCCTGGGCCGCTGGCACAGCGGGATCCATCGGCGAGGGGATGTTCGGGCGTGAGGCCGGGACATCCTCGGGCGAGGGAACGCTGAACAGGGGATTGGCGGCAGCCTGAGGCGCCGCGGCCGCCTCGCGCTGGTGCAGGGGCGCAAAGCCCTCAGCCGAGGCAATGTCGGCGGCAGGTGCGGAGGCATCGAATACGGAATGCTGGACAGGCTGCTCAAACAGGCGGTCCTGCGCGGAGGACGAAGGCTCGGCGTGCGACGGCGCGGGCGTGCCGACCTGCGGCACCTGCGGCGTCACCGGCTCTTCGCTCGGCGTACGGAAGTGGTTACCCACTAGAGCTCCTTAGAGTCGTGCGTTTGAACTACAGACTTGAATATTTTAGCAAGATGGGGCCGCTACCATCAAAGCAACACGGCAGACGCGCCCGCCTCAATTTAGGGACTGTCCCTAAATTGAGGTCCGTGGCGCGCGCTAGCCGACGGACTTGAAGCCGTAGCCGATGGCCTCGTTCACGTCGGTGATGATGAGCATCGCGTCGGCATCGTGCTCGTAGACGATCGTCTTGATGATCGAGATCTCGCGACGGGAAAGCACGAAGAACAGGACCGGACGGTCCTTCTTGGTCCAGGAACCCTGAGCCATCAGGCGCGTGCATCCGCGGTCCATGGCGTGCAGGATGTCGTGCTCGATATCCTCGAAATGGTCGGAGATGATGAATGCGGCGCGCTGGGTGTTGCCGCCGTCGACGACCATATCCACCACATAGCCCATGAGCACCATGGACAGGGCTGCGTACAATGCGTTAGCAACCGAGAACACCGGCGCCGACGCCGCACACACCGCCACGTCGATCGCCATGACCGTGGCGCCCACGGGCAGGGAGCTCTTGCGAGCGATGATCTGGCCGATGGTATCCGACCCACCCGTGTTGGCGCCGCAGCGGAACACCAGGCCGTAACCGATACCCGACACGATGCCGCCCCACAGCGCCGAAAGCATGATGTCCTCATGCTGCAGGTGCAGAACGAACGGTGCGAACAGGTCGGTGAAGAAGCCGAAGAGCACAAAACCGGTGACGGTCTGCACGACGTACTTGAGGCCACCGGAGCGCACCACCACAAGCAGCAGCAGCGCGTTCATGACGATGGTCTGTATACCGACGGGCAGGCTGATGCCGGCCCTGCGGCCGAGCTCGGCGATGATGGTCGCAAGACCGGTGAGCCCACCTGCCGCGAGACCGTTGGGAATCATGAACACGTCCGTGGCGAACGCGGCGATGGCGCAACCGAGCATGATGGCCGGCAGGTCGCGCATGAATTGAGATTGAATGATGCGGTTGATATCGATGCGCCGTGCCATGTGCCCCTACTCCGCCTGCTCGGTTGCCCAACGGTGATACCCGATGATGAACGGGTCCAAATCGCCATCCTCCAGCACGCCATCGACGTTGCTCGTCTCCACGCCGCAACGCAGGTCCTTCACCATCTGATACGGATACAGGACGTAGCTGCGAATCTGATTGCCAAAGCCGATCTCGGTCTTGGGACCGCGAATCTCGTCGAGCGTGTCCTCGCGCTTCTGCAGCTCGAGCTCGTAGAGGCGAGCCTTCAGGATCTGCATGCACGCGGCCTTGTTCTGAATCTGGCTGCGCTCGTTTTGACAGGTGACCACGATGCCCGTGGGGATGTGCGTCACGCGAACCGCGGAGTCGGTGGTGTTGACGCCCTGCCCACCGGGACCACTCGCATGGTAGACGTCCACGCGAATGTCGTCAGGCGCGACCTCGATCTGGATGTCATCGGGAAGAACGGGAATGACCTCGACGCCGGCGAAGGTGGTCTGGCGGCGCTTCTTGGCATCCGTGGGGCTGATGCGCACCAGGCGGTGCACACCGGCCTCAGCGCGGAGCATGCCGAATGCGTCCTTGCCCTCGACCGTGATGGTGGCCCGGTCGATACCGATGACTTCGGCGGCAGGGCAATCGTTGACCGTGACCTTCCAACCGCGGCGGGCGCAGTACTTCATGTACATCTTGAACAGCATGAAGGTCCAATCCTGGGCCTCCAGGCCACCCTGCCCGGGCTTGATGGACAGAATCGCACTGCCATGGTCGAATTCACCGGTGAACCAACTGGAGAGCTCCATCTCATCGATGGAGTGCGTGAGTTCGGCAGCGGCCTCGGCGGCCTCGGCGACGAACTCAGCGCCGTCCTCCTCCCCCATCTCCCCGGCGAGCTCGAGGGCGGCACGGGCGTCGGACAGGCGCTCGCGCGCGCCATCCACAAGCGCCACGTCACCCTTCACCTGGGCGAGCTCGGCCATGTGCGCGCGAGCCGCATCGGCATCGTCCCAAAAACCAGGGGCGGCGCTCGCCTGCTCCAATTCGCCCACGCGGCCGCGGGCCTCATCGATGTGCAGATATACCTCGACCTCGGTAAGGCGCGCCTCGAGGGCGTCCAGATCGGCGGGGGTCACAACGCTGCGGCTCTCATCGGCCATTAGCGGTTCCTGCCATGGCAGTTCTTGAACTTCTTGCCGCTGCCACAGGGGCAGGGATCATTGCGGCCCACGTTGGCATACGGGTCGCCGCTCTCGTCCTTGCGATACGTGCGCACGGTGGAGCCGGCCGCGCCATCGGCACCCTGCGGGGCATGACCGGCACCGGCGGTGGCAGCCTGCTGGGCGGCGTGCTGCTGGATGGTCGAAGAGCCGGTGTCGCCGTCGACCTCGGCCGGGCCGCTCATGCGGACACCAGACAGGGCCGGGGCCTTCTCGGCCTCAAGACGGTTGCGGACCGCACCCGGGTCCTTGAACTCGGTGCGCAGAACGGTGCGAAGATAATCCTCGTACATGGTGTCAACCAACATGCGGAAGGCACGGAAGGCCTCCGTCTTGTACTCGACGAGAGGATCGCGCTGGCCGAAGCCGCGCAGGCCGATACCCTGCTTGAGGTAGTCCATCTCCTGCAGGTAGCCCATCCAGCGCGTGTCGATCACGCGCAGCATGACCTGACGGTCGAGCTCGCCCATGAGGTCGGAGCCCAGACGCTCGGCCTTGGCGTCGTACATGTGCCTCACAAAGTCGAGGACCTGCTCGCACAGAGCGTTGTAGGGCGCGTCTTCGAACGCGGGGGCATCCGGGCGTCCGGTGAGCTCGACGACCCACTTGTGCAGGCCCTCGAGGTCGCGCTCGCCATCATGTGAATCGACGGGGCAGAACTCCGTCACACAGCGGTTGATGGTGTCGCCGATGACCTCGTCGATATGGTCGGAGAGGTCCTTGCCATCCAGGATCTTATTGCGCTCGGCGTAAATGACCTGGCGCTGCTTGTTCATAACGTCGTCGTACTCGAGAACGTTCTTACGCATGGAGAAGTTGATGTTCTCGACCTTGCGCTGGGCGCCCTCGACGGCCTTGGAAATCATCTTGTGCTGGATGGGCATGTCGTCGCCCATCTCGGTGGCGACCATGAGGTTGGAGATCTTCTCCATGCGCTCGCCGCCGAACATACGCATGAGGTCGTCCTCGAGCGAAAGGTAGAACTGAGTCTCACCCGCGTCGCCCTGGCGGCCGGCGCGGCCGCGAAGCTGGTTGTCGATACGACGAGATTCGTGGCGCTCGGTGCCAATGACGGTCAAACCGCCAGCCGCGACAACGCGATCGTGCTCGGCACGGCACATGGCGGCCATCTTGTCGCCGATCTGCTCGCGCTTGAGGGCGATATCGGCGAGCTGCTCGGCGGTGATGTCGATGCCGAGCTCCTGCAGGCCGGCGAGCATGAGCGGGAAGCCCTCGCGCTCGGCGGGCTCACCCACGCGCTCGGCACCGCGCTCGATGCCGTCCACGAGCTCCCAGTTCGCCTCGCGCAGAATGCGCTCGACAACCGTGGCGTCCACGCCAAAGTCGAAGCCCATGAGCTCCTCGACGGTCATCTCCTCGGCATTGCCACCGAGCAAGATGTCCGTACCACGACCGGCCATGTTGGTGGCGATGGTCACGGCGCCCAGGCGACCGGCCTGAGCGACGATCTGAGCCTCGCGCTCATGGAACTTGGCGTTCAGGACCTCGTGCTTGATGCCGCGCTTGTTGAGCAGGCGAGACAGACGCTCGGAGCTCTCGATGGACACGGTACCCACCAAGACGGGCTGACCGGTAGCATGGCGCTGCTCGATCTCATCGGCGACCGCGTTGAACTTGGCGTCGATGGTGCGGTACACCAGGTCGTCGTGATCGACGCGAGCGACGGGGCGGTTGGTGGGGATGACCTGAACGGGCAGGTTGTAGATCTCGCGGAACTCGGCGTCCTCAGTGATGGCCGTACCGGTCATGCCGGAGAGCTTGTCGTAGAGGCGGAAGTAATTCTGTAGGGTGATGGTGGCCAGCGTCTGGTTCTCCTCGCGGACCAGCACGCCCTCTTTCGCCTCGATGGCCTGATGCAGGCCCTCGGAGTAACGACGGCCCTCCATGATGCGGCCGGTGAACTCATCGACGATCTTGACCTCGCCGTTGGTCACCACGTACTGCTTGTCGCGGTGGAACATGTACTGGGCTTTGAGCGCCTGCTGAAGATGGTTGACGAGGGCGCCGGACAGATCGCTGTAGATATCCTCGATGCCGAGGCGCTGCTCGATCTTCTTCAGACCCTGCTCGGTGGCGGCGATGGTGTGCTTGGCCTCGTCCATGACGAAGTCGCCGGTGGCCTCGACCGCCTCGCCGGAAAGCATGTCGAAATTGGCCTCCTCGCCCTGAGTGAGGCCGCGGACAGCGCGGGCGAAGTCCTTGTAGGTACTGGCGCTCTTGGTGCCGGCACCGGAGATGATGAGGGGCGTGCGCGCCTCATCGATCAAGATGGAGTCAACCTCGTCGACGATGGCGAAGGCGTGGCCGCGCTGAACGCGCTGACCGGCGCGCAGAACCATGTTGTCACGCAGGTAGTCGAAACCGAACTCGGAGTTGGTGCCGTATGTGACATCGGCATCGTAAGCGCGGCGCTTCTGATCGAGCGGCATGCCATTCTGCAGCAGACCGACCTCGAGCTTGAGGAAGCGGTAGATATGGCCCATCCACTCGGAGTCGCGCTTGGCGAGGTAGTCGTTGACGGTGACGATATGGACGCCCTTACCGGCGAGTGCGTTGAGATAGCCGGCAAGCGTGGAGACGAGGGTCTTTCCCTCGCCCGTCTTCATCTCGGAGATCATGCCGTCATGCAGAGCCATTCCGCCGATGAGCTGGACGTCGAAGTGGCGCAGGCCGAGCGTGCGGCGAGAGGCCTCACGCACAACGGCGAAAGCATCGGGCAGCAAGTCGTCGAGGGTCTCCCCCGCTGCAAGGCGCTCGCGCAGGACCCTCGTCTGATCCTGGAGCTCCTCGGAGTCCATGGCCTGGTACTTGGGCTCGAGACCGTTGATGGCGTCGACGGTCTTCCAATAACGCTTCAGGTCCTTGTCGGCGCCGAAGGAGAGCAGCTTAGAAACGAATCCCATTTGGTTTCCTCTTCACGATGACCCATACACACGCACACGGAGCATCCGCACGCTGCTATGCATGGGGCATAGACACAATTAAGGAAACTTTAGCCAAATGGAACGCATACTATGCGCAAGATATACGTCCTCACAGGGAAACTATCTCCGTAGCACTTATGGCCCCTCGAACGCCCGCGTCGCAGCACATGTCTCGCGCATATATATGCGAAAAGCCCCGCACCCAAACGGGCACGGGGCTTTATGCGTACGTCATGCCAGACGAAAGCTACTCGGCAGCAGCCTCGGTCTCGACCTCGGCCTCAGCGGCGGTCTCCTCGACAGGAGCCTCCTCGGCCTTCTTGGCGGCCTCAGCGGCAGCCTTCTTCTCGTACTCAGCGGCACGCTTGGCCTTCTCGGCAAGCTTGGCCTCGCGCTCGGCGGCCTTCTTGGCAGCGGCCTCCTCGGCAGCGGCCTGCTTGGCGGCCTTCTTGGCGGCCTCGCGCTCGAGGGCGGCCTGAGCGGCGCCACCGAACTTGTCGGCGAAGCGCTGGACGCGTCCACCGGTGTCGACGAACTTCTGCTGGCCGGTGTAGAACGGGTGGCACTCGTTGCAGAGCTCGACCTGGATCTCGGACTTGGTGGAATGGGTCTTGAAGGTGTTGCCGCAGCTACAGCGCACCGTGCACTCCACATACTCGGGATGGATGCCAGACTTCATGGCAGGGCTCCTCTTCTGGTCGCGTCCTGGTTACCGACCAGGACAAAGGGGTGACTTGGTTTCCGACCAAGTCAAAATAGCTCGTCAATGCTACCACACCGACAAGGAAAGGGGACGGGTGCACAAAAGCACCACGTCCCCTTGACCGCTTGACTCGAACTGGTTTCTGCTCGATCGTCAGCCTTTAACGGCGGCGGCGCTTGGCGCCAGCGGCCACGAGCCCCATGCCGCCAACGAGTGCCGTACCGACCACGGCCATCGAGACATCGCCAGTTGCGACCAGTTTGTCGTCCGATTGACCAGAGGGCTTGGGGCTCGGCTTGTCAACCGGCTTGTCTCCGGGCCTATCGCCAGGCTGCTGCTCGGGACCCGGCTGCGGCTCGGGCTCAGGCTCGGGCTCAGGCTCGGGCTCGGGATCCGGCTGCGGCTCGGGATCCGGCGCGGGCGGGACGATCGGGTCCCCGCCGATGCGCTTGTAGCGGGCCTCGAGGGCCACGTTGTAATCGGCCGTGACCTTGCAGGAGGCGTCAGTGGAAACGGGCTCAGTAGAGCACGGGGCGAACCAGCCAACGAACTCCAGGCCATCGACCTGCTCGGCGGTCAGGGTGACGGTGGTGCCGCCCTTGACCTCGGCGCGGTACACGGGCTTGGACGCATCGAGGTCCTCAGCGCTACCGGCGATCTGGCCGGCGGCCTTGCCGGTCGCGAGGTCGAGCGCGCCATCGGTGCCAGCCGCATAGCTCTTGCCGTGGGCGTAGACGGTGTTGGTGCGGGCCGGGGTGTTGGCGATGTCGAACTCGGAGACGGCGACGTACTTATGCCCACCGTGCTCATTGGCATCGGTGATCTCCAGGCGGATACCGTAAACCGTCTGCTCGTCGAAGATGAACGTCTTCTTCTTGGAGTCGGCACGGAAGACCTGATCGGTCGCGACGGTCTTGTACTCACCGTTCGCGGTGTTCTTGACCTTCAGGGTCGCCTTGGTGATGAAGCCGCTGCCCACATCGCCGCGAGGCGTGAAGGAGAACTGCGTGATGTCATAGCCCTTATCGAAGTCGAACTCGGCATAGATCATCTTGGAAACCTTGAGGTCGCCGTTGACGTTCTCGGCGGTGACAGGCTGCCAGTTGGAGTGCCAGATGGTGGCCGGGTTGCCGTCGAGCGCATGGCTCAGGTGGCCACCGGCCGACTCGCCCGTCTGGGTCCAGGAGTTGGTGCGGGCCTGCCACTTCGCCTTGTTGTACTGATCGACGGGCTTGTCCGTCGAGGCGGGCGCGACCTTGATGTTGTCGATCTCGGCAGCGATACCGCGGGTCTTGGAGCCGATGCGCTGCAGCGGCAGGGTGAACGTGGAGTTGCCGATGCCGTCCTTGGTGACGCGCTTGGCGAACTCGTTGTAGAAGCTGCCGGAAGCCTCGCCGATGGTCTCGCCGTCGACCTTGAGGGTCGTCTTTTGCGTGGCGGTCACGATCTCGACGTGGACCTTCTTGCCCACCGGGAGCTTGTAGTCGAAGTAGTAGTTGTACAGCTCGCGGGTGAAGCCGAGCTTGCCGTTGTCCATCACGCGGATATCGAGCGTGCCGTAGGGGGCGTCGGCCTCGAAGAGGATGTCACCGGGACAGGCCGGGCGCGTCAGCTCGATGTCGAAGGACAGGCTGGTGCCGGTGCCGATCTTGTCGAGCGGGCTCTCCACGTAGGAGGCGCCGCCGGCGAGGTTGAGCTCGCCGTTCTCGACCGTGGCGTCCTTGCCGGCCTTGAGGTCGCGGCCGTTCTTGCTCGCGTCGGCAAGGCCGTTGTCGAAGCTGTACTCGGCGTAGGAATCACCGGTCTTGGGAGCCTTGGAATGCGGGTTCACGCGCGGGGCGTCGCCGGTCTTCTTGACGATGTTGTACAGGTTCTCATGACCCGCATTGCCCTGGCCCTTTTCCTGGCCGGTGGGCGCCCAGTTGTTCTCGGCGTAGACGGGCAGCGCGTCGAAGAAGCGCACGTACTCGTCAGCCTCGGACAAACCGCAGGCATTCGTGTCGATGTTGTCGTTCCAGATAGCAAAGCCGGCGCCCAAGATCCTCGGATCGCTGGAAGGCAGCACCGTGTTGCCGAACTTGTTGGGATCAAGCGAGTTGTAAACGTTCTTCGTATCCAGGTAGTCGCCGTATGCGCCACGGTTGCCGCCGCCGTTGGGCACCATGTAGTTGGGGTTGTCCAGGATGTTGATGAGCGAGAAGCCCTTATCGAACATGCGCTTGGGGTTGGCCCAACCAAGGGACCAGATGTCCATCTGGACGCCCTCACCGCTCTGGGGCTCGGTACCGCCGCCGGCAAGCCAGCTACTATCGAAACTGCCCCAAATACGCGGCGTGTGGCCGCTGTCCAGCAAGTGCGGCACGAGGTCGTTGTAGAACTCGCAGTAGGACGGACGGCCGTTGGGGATGATGAACTCATCGGCGCCCACATGCACGACGGTGTCCGTGTCGAACACGGGGTTCGCGCCCGTGGTGTAGTCGTCGAAGATGTCGCGGATGAGCTTGCGAGCCTCGGGCTTGCGGACATCGAGGTGATCGATGGCCGAGCGGTTCTTACCAGCGGGCGACGTCGTCACCTTGGTGTTCTTGACGGCAAGCTCGGGCCACACGCGCGTGAAGGCCACGGCGTGGGCCGGCATGTCAATCTCGGGCACGACGTTCATTCCCAAATCGCGTTGGGTCTTGATGAAGTCGCGCAGGGCGGCCTTGGTGATGCTGTAGTCCTTCGCCGTGGGCGACACGCCGTTGTTGGACAGGCCGGACTCCAGGCGGAACGCGCTGTAGGCACCCCACTGGTCGGCCTCGTTGTTCCCGTAACTCTCCAGGAAGATCAGGTTATCCGAGAGGTGCAGCTGCAGGTCGTTCATCTTGTAATAGCGCATGGTGCGGGCGGCGTTGCCCACCATCTCCAGCGAGATGGGCTTGCGCGCGATGTCCCACATGAAGCCGCGGACCGGGAAGCGCGGGTAATCGCGCATCTCGCCTACGGGGAAACCGTCGGTCTCGGTCTTGGTCATCTGCAGGATGGTCTGCATGGCATACATGTTGCCGGTGATCGCGGGAGCGGTGACATCGATGCGATCGGCTTGAATCTGCATGGCGTAGCCCTCTTCACCGAGGAGCTTGTCGCCAGCGGGGTCGCCGAGCGTGAAGTTGAAGGCACCGGCCTTGGCGGCACCCTGGGAGGCCGCAAGCGTCTTGCCCGTAAAGTCCTTGTAGTCCGCGACGAACTCGTCGACGACGGACTTGAGGCTGGCGTCGCCGTAGGTCACGGCGGTCAAGGCGTCCAAGCCGAGCTTGTCGGTGGAGTTGGAGAACCACTCCTGGATCTCGGGCACGACGGTGGGCTTGGCGTTGCCCTGGGCGGGGGCAGTGGTTCCCTTCACCTCGTAGGCGATATCGTTGGTGATGGCCTGCTCGCGGGTCCCCTCCTTGGAGACCTTCCAGGAAACCTGCACGATCTTGTCGGTCAGCGGGTGATGGACGGCGCCTCCCTTACCGATGACCTGCTCGAAGTCGGCGCCGTTGAACTCAATGGCAAAGCCGGTGGGAACCTCGGGCGCCTCGATCTGGGTGACGTCGGCGGCAACGGTCTGATCGCCCATACGATTGAGCTTGCTGACGACGCTCTCGAGCGTCTCGTTCGCGGTCTGCACGTTGGTATAGGCCTCAAACTCAGTGACGGACACGCCGTTCCACTGGCTTTGTGAAGGCACCGTGGCGATGTCGAAGTTGGTGAGACGGATCTTCTTGGCAACGATGGGGGCCTCAAGCGTCACACGAACACGGGGCTCGTAGCCAGAGCCGTTCTGAGCGTTCGATACCGTCTTGACGGGGATCCAATCGGAGGAACCGGGGGCCTGATACTGGATCTCGAACTCCTTGACGTTGCTCGGCTTGACATCGACCGTGCGCTCCTCGAACTCGATGTCGAGGAAGCCGATCTTGGAGGTCGCCTTGAGGTCGACCTCCAGGTAGGTGCTCGTGTTCTTTTCGGGCTTGGCGGTGCCGCTCGACCAGCGAGTGCCGCGCTTACCGTCGATCGCCTTGTCAGCGCCGAGATTGTCAGCCTCAAACGCGTTCGCCTTCGCGGTCGCGCCCTGGACATGGTTGACGTTCTCGGTGTCCACGGCGTCAGCCTGCTCGTTGGTATAGGCCTCAAACTCAGCGACGGACACACCGTTCCAGGCGGTGGAGCCGTTGAGGACGTCGAAGTTGGTCAGACGAACGGCCTTTGCCTCAATCGGGGCGCCGAGCTTGACCTTAACGACGGCGTCATAGCCGCCAGTCGCCAGCGGATCGCCGGTGCGGGTGTAGGTCCTGGCAAGCTTCCAATCGCCATTCTCGGTCTTGTACTCGATGTCAAAGGCCTTCACGTTGCTCGGTGTCGGCGGGGCGCCGGCGTCGCGCGTCTCGAAAACGATCTTGAAATAGGACAGGCTCGTTGGCTTGGCGAAGGTCGCCTGCAGCCAGGTATTCTCGTCCTTTGCGGGGCGATCGTCGCCAGACGACCAACGGCTGTCGTGGTCGGACGAGTCGTCCTTGCCATCGGCCGCCTTGTCGGCGGAGAACTTACCGCCGGCAGGCTGAGCCGTCATCTGGGTGCCCGCCGCGCGGACGTGGTTCACGTTCGGCGTCGAGACGACCTCGCCCGTCGCAAACGCGCTGAGCGGCAGCCATGCCGAGCACAACAGCGCGGCGGCAAATACAAAAGGCACCCACCTCCTTTGCGTGGATGCCTTGATTGCCTTCTTCATAGCTCGCGTCTCCTTTCCCCTCAGGGAGCTCGATCGACAGAATCTGTCGGATTATCGAGCACCCGTTACAAGGGAAGGTCCCTGAGCCTTGCATTTCCCACAACGTAGTTAGATTATCGGTAAGTGGGCAGACGACGCGCCCTACCCCGCAATGCAGCCGCGGTACTTGGCGCGCTTGCCCAGCGGAATGTACTCACCGGACTCGAGCACCGAGCGATATGCCGGACGGATGATGCGGTGGGCGCAAATGAGCTCCTCCATGCGGTGGGCAGCCCAGCCCGCGGTACGGGCGACGGCGAACAGCGGCGTGAACATGGCCTCGGGAATTCCAAGCATCTTGTAGATGAAACCGGTGTACAAGTCGATGTTCGCGCAGATGGGCTTGGTGGTGCCGCGGACATCGACCATCACCTGGGGCGCGAGCTTCTCGATGCGCTCAATGAGCTCGAACTCCGCCCCCATGCCCTTGGCGTTCGCAAGGCCGCGGGCGTAGCGCTTGCACAGCACCGCACGCGGGTCGGAAAGCGTGTAGACCGCGTGTCCCATGCCGTAGATGAGGCCGCTGCCGTCGAACGCCTGGCGGCGCAGGATCTTTTCGAGATAGGCGGCCAGCTCGTCCTCGTTCTCCCAGTCACCAACGTTGGCGCGGATGTCCTCGTGCATCGCCATGACCTTGGCGTTGGCGCCGCCATGGCGCGGGCCCTTGAGCGAGCCGATCGCCGCGGCATAAGCGGAATACGCATCCGTGCCGGAACTCGAAAGCACGCGGCAGGCGAAGGTGGAGTTGTTGCCACCGCCATGCTCCGCGTGAAGCATGAGCATGACGTCGAGAAGCATGGCCTCTTCACGCGTGTAACCGTCCTCGCCGCGCAGGATCTGCAAGATCGCCTCGGCGGTCGAAAAACCCGCCTCGGGAATGGGGACAGACGCGCGCTTGCCGCTCACCTGGGCGCTATGGAAGGTCTGCGCGAACGCAGCCAGACGCGGCAAACGGGACAGCAGCGAGATTGCGACGTCGACCTCGTGCTCGGGCGTGATGTTGTCGGGGTCTGCATCAAACGCGTACAGCAACAGAACGGCGCGCTGAAGCGCATTCATGATCGAGGGGCTCACCGTGGTGATGGGGAACTGACGAACGAATTCGCTCGACAGGTGACGATAGGCACCGAGGCGGCCGTTGAAATCATCGAGTTCCTCGGCAGTCGGAAGCTCGCCGGTGATGAGTAGGTAGGCGACCTCCTCGTAGCCAAAGCGGCCCTCGGCCTGCGCATTGGTGATGAGATCCTCGATGTCGTAGCCGCGCAGGATCAGATGACCCTCATCGGGCACGACTTTCCCATCGACGCGCTTGTAGCCATGGACATCGGAGATGCGCGTGAGACCGGCAACGACGCCGGACCCGTCGACATTTCGCAGGCCGCGCTTGACGTCGTAGGCGTGGAAGAGGTCCTCACCGTATTCCTCCGAGGGAATGTCGTGATACAGGCGCTCGGACGCCCCGTCCACGCGACGGCTCGCCTCGTAGTCGAGGACAAGGCGGCTCAAGTGATCGTCGAAGCGATAGTAGATGTTATGCGCGTCGTAGGACATGGGGCTCCTTCTTTGACGAGCGCCCCGGCACGCGGCCGGGGCGGGCTGAACGAGTCTGGCGCAGCGAGCCGACGGATGGCGCAATGCCCATCCCGCGGCACATGCCGCTACAGGCGGTACATGAACTGGAAGACGTCCTCGCGCTGCATCTCGACCGTCACGCCGAGTGTCTCACCGGCGGAAACAAGCTCCTCCTGGAGCTGCGTGAAATCGAGCGTCGCGCTGGAAACGTCCGCGAGAAGCGTCATGGTGAAGATATCCTCGATGATGCTCTGGGTGATATCGCGAATATCCACGTTCGCCTCGGAGAGGATGCTCGTCACACCGGCGACGATCCCGGGGCGGTTCTTGCCAAGGACGGTGATGACCACGCGGCTGGAAGGTGTCTCTGTCATGAGAGGGTCCTTTCGAACGATGTGAGGCGGCGCAATCGACCTTGTGGTGAAGCGCACTCCATTACGATGCAGTGCTCTTAGTCTATCCGATTTCGCCTCCGACCACGTACAATCCACGGTCGAGGGGACGAAGGATCTCGCCCGTTACAGAGATTCGAGAACACGTCGCATCTCGGACTGCACCGCATGCTCGACATTGCTGCCGATCACGCGATCTGCCACGGCGCGCAAGGCGGGCCTTCCGTTCGCCATCGCACAACCCATCCCCACAAAGCGGATGATCTCATAGTCGTTCATCGCGTCGCCGAACGCCATGACCTCGGACGCATCGATGCCGTGATACTCCATGACCTGGGCGATGCCCGATGCCTTCGATATGCCTGGCTGCATGGCGTCGATGTAGGAACTGCCCGAGGGGGCGAACGTGAAAAGGCCGCCGAGCTCGCGCTGGAGCACGTAGGCGTTGTCCATCACGTTGCCGTCATCGCAGAAGATGCTCGCTTTGATGATGCTCACCTGCGGCGAGGGCAGCTCGTAGATACGCTCGACATTGGGCAGGTCCTTATCGACTTCGCGCACGAACTTGTCCTCATCGTCGAGAAGATAGGACTTGGTCCGGTCGAACAGCGCCAGGTGCATGTTGGGGAACATGGCGACCGTCTTGGCGAGCCGACGAATCGCAAGGTGCGAGTAGACCTCGCGATCGATCTGCACACCATCGGCAAAGACCTGGGCACCGTTGGACGCGACAAAATCCATACGGTCCTTCACCGGGGAGAAAAAATCGCAGAGGCGATCGTACCGGCGCCCGGAGCTCGCGACAAAACGCACGCCGCGCTCTCTCAGGGCGAGGATGAGGTCGAACGTCTCCGGCGGCACTTGGCCGTTTTCGTCGAGGAGTGTGCCATCCATATCGGACGCGATGAGTTTTACAGCCATGATGCGCAGGTCCTTAGCTCTCGAGCGCCGTGATTCGACGCATATAGACGAGGATACCCACGCCGCGCCCTTTCATGCGACCTATCGGAAGCGATGCGAAACTCTTACGATGGGTGCACATGTGATGGGGAAATGGGCGTCAAACGGACTCAAAGCGGCATGCCACAATGCGGCTGGAGGTATCGACCAGACCCGGACCGAGGTCCTCCAGGACTTCCACCTCGACCCCGCGACCTGTCTGGCCCTCAAGATATGCTCGGATGACATCGACCTTACCGTCGGCCACTACCGTCACAACATCGTCGCGATCTGCCAGATCGGCGAAGGTGCCCCCCAACGACAAATCATGACGCTCGAGGAAATCGCGCCACGGCGCGGTATGGCTCATCCATCCGCCTACCTGCAACACGTTCTCGGGATAGGACCAACGCTCGAATGAAAAGGCATCGTACGAAGGGTACAGCAGTGCCTGAGTCCGGGCGAAGACCACGAGCTGGTCGGGGTTCTCCTCCACGTAGTCTGCGACCGCGGCGACCGTTGGGGCAGCCGCCTGCGCCCTCAGAGGACGCACCACGACGGCCCAAAACCCGCCGCACGCAACGACGGAAAAGAGGAGCGCCGCGATGGGCAGGGCCATCCCGCGGCTCCCGCGAGACCCGCCCCTCTCGGAAACCCTGGCATGCACACCGATCGACGAGGCGACGGGCGCGTGCGCGCACATCACCAGAGACATCATCGCACAGAACGCCAAGGGCATGACGACGTGTACGCGAACACGAGCGCGCAGGATGAGTAGGACACAGGAGACGAGCAGCATGAGCACGACCCCGAAAGCGAGAAGGCAGACCCCGTCTCGGCGGCCGATATCCCCCGTCAAGGCCCAGGCGCACGCCGCCATGGCCGCAGTCAGGCCGATCAGGGCGTACGTCGTCTTCGCACCGAGCGCGTCCCGGGCATTGTCGAGGCTGATGTGCTCGCGAGCCTCGCCGTAGCGGGAGAAGAAATCGATGCCGAAGACGTCCTCATCGATGAACATCCACTCATGGAGCAGCGCGACGTCCTCCTCGGACAGCTCGGGCGCTATGGCTCGGACCTCCTCGACCGGCAGATCGGGATAATCGAGGGATCGACGACCGGCGGCAAGGTAATCTGGATACGTTTCCCAGCTCGGAGTCGACCTATACGCCGCTTGACCGACGCCCACGCACAAGGCGACACCCAACACCGCGGCAAGCATGCGCGAGATCGAAGCGACGTTCCTGTTGGCAGCGAGGACCCACAATGCGAACGGGGAGAACAGGACGAAGGCGACTTGGCCGGATTCGGGACGCAACGCATAGCCCAGCACGATGAGGACGAGGCCGACGACGTCGGAAGCGTGCACGCGGAGATCGCGGGCGAACGCGGACCTTCCCACCAGCAGCATCAGCCCCGCGGAAACGGTTAGGAACGAAACGATGGTGAATGTGAGGTACATGGTCGAGATGACGTCGCAGGCGAGAAAGATGGTGACCAGGGATAGGCACAGGGGGTCGTTCATCCTCGAGCGCATGACCTGGATGAGGGATATCGACCAAGATGCACCGATGAGGATGAGCAGCATCAACGGATACCAGGGGAGCTGCGGAAGCAGGCGGTACAACAGGGAAAGCGGGACGCTGATCGGGGCGAGGGAATACGGCATCAGCCAATTCGGGCCCGACGCCAGATAGCGGCCGCTCGCATATAGCGCCTGCATCTGCTCATCGGGACTCATGGGGTACATCGGAGCCTGCAGGGCGCAGACAAGCACGATAGGCGCGAACGCAATGAGCGCCCCGCAGGGAACGACCCATCGAGAGGTCCTGAACTCAGCCAGCGCACCGACTCGTCCTCGAACGGAGACCCCGTCCCTCATGACATTTACCCCTTGCCGTTCTCATAGCTCTCGGTCGACTCAGCGACGATGTAGCGCGGACGTCCCTTGCTCTCGAGGTAGATCCGCCCAACGTACTCGCCGACCACGCCGAGCGAGAGCATGACGAGGCCGCCCACGAGCCAAATGGATATCATGAGGCTCGACCAGCCCGCAACCACACGACCCGCGAGCGCCTGGACCAAGGTGTAGACCATCATAACCAGGCTCACGACGAGTGAGACGAGGCCGAGCATCGTGACCCAGCGGATCGGCTTGACGGAAAACGAGGTGATTCCCTCGAGTGCGAACGAGACCATCTTCTTGAGCGGGTACTTGGATTCCCCGGCGAAGCGCTCCGCGCGCACGTAGTACACGACATCGGTGGTGAACCCGAGGGCCGGGACGATGCCACGCAGAAACAGATTAACCTCGGTGTACTGCGACAGCGCGCGCAAAGAGCGGCGCCCCATGAGACGGTAATCGGCGCAGTTCGAGACCATCTCGACGCCGAGCCACGCCATCAGGTCGTAAAACATCCCCGCGGTGCCGCGCTTGAACGCGGTGTCCGTGTCGCGATTCGAGCGCACGCCGTACACGATCTCCGCGCCGGCGGCGTGTTTTGCGAGCATCTCGTCGATGGCATCGACGTCGTCTTGCAGGTCGGCATCGAGAGATATGGCGCAATCGCACCCACGATCGAGCGCCTCCATGAGACCGGCGTAGAGAGCGTTCTGATGCCCCTCGTTATGGGCGAAGCAAATTCCGGAGAACCACGGGCACGAGGGAGACACCCCCATCGAGGACGGATCGTCATGCAGGGCGCGAATCATCTGCCACGTACGATCGCCGCTACCGTCGTTCACGAACAGGATGCGACTTTCCCCCGAGATTGACGCGCGCTCCAATAGAGAATCGAGCTTGTCGGAAAGGCGGCGGCTCGTCTCGGGAAGAACCTCTTCCTCGTTATAGCACGGCACGACGACGTACAAACACGGGGCGGCGGGGGCTTCGGAGGCAGGGGCCTGGCAATCGCAGGTCACGTCACGCACCTCACTTCCCATTCGATGTTGCCAAAACAGTCGCAGTATACCACCGCCCCCCCATCGACGGGCGGCTACTCGGCGTAAGTGAACGTCGTGACGTCGAACATGCCCTCGGGCCTGATGCGCAGGGTGGGAATGACGGACAGCGGCAGGAAGATCATGCCCATGATCGGGTCGAGTGGAGGCTCGATGCCCATCGCGCGGGCCGCCCCCATGAAGGAATCGTGCTCGCGGGCGACTTCTTCCGCCGTCTTATCGCTCATGAGGCCGCCGAGCGGCAGGTCGATCTTGGCGACGACCTCGCCGTCCCGCACGAGAACGAAGCCGCCTTGCCCCACGGCCTCGACAGCCGCGAGCATGTCCGCCGGGTTGTCTCCCACCACGCAGACATTATGCGAATCGTGTCCGATGGTGCTCGCGATGGCCCCGCCCGTGATGGTAAAACCGCGCACCCAACCTTGGCCGACGTGCTTTCCCGCCAGCCCCGCGCCCGCAGGCCCGCCGCCGTCCACGCCGGCCCCTTGTGCCGCGACGCCGCGGCCATGACGCTCAATGAGCATGATGCGGCGCAGGCCCTCATCCGTTTCCGGATGCGCCGTGCCGGTGACGGCGTTGCCGGGAAGCACGTCGATGACGGCCTCGCCGGGGCGGAATTCGTAGGAAAAGACATCGAGCGAGAGCTTGGGTAGATGGACGGTATCGCGCAGGCGGCCCTCCAGCTCAAGCAGGCCGCAGCGCGAGGCAACCGGGGCGACGCGCCCCACAAAGGCGCCGTCCTCGGCGACGAGTTCACCCGCACGGTACACGTGATGCGGTGGCGCGGTGAACGCGAGGTCGTCGAGCAGCAAGATGTCGGCGCGCTTGCCCGGAGCGATCGCGCCACGGCGGACCTGCGCGCACAGCGTGCCGTGGTCGAAGCCGAAGACGTCCGCCGTGGAGAGCGTCGCCATGGAGATGGCGATCACCGGGTCGATCCCCTCCTCGACCGCCACGCGGCAAGCGTTATCGATCATGCCGATATTGAGCGCGTCCGAGGGGGCGCGATCGTCCGTCGCAAAACAGCAGCGACGCGCGAGCGCGGGGTTCTCGAGGATGATCGGGGCGAGGCTGGCGAGGTCGTGGCTGCAGGTGCCCTCGCGAAGCATCACGTACATGCCGCGGGAGAGCTCGTCGAGCGCCTCCTCCACCCCCGTGTTCTCGTGGTCGGCGATGACACCGGCCGCGACATAGGCGTTGAGGTCGTCGCCCGCCGTCATGGGCGCATGACCATCCACCTGGCCGGAGACGGTCTGCGCGCCGACCGCGATGCGGCGGCATGTCTCCTCGTCGGCGCCAAAGACCCCGGGGAGGTTCATCATCTCGCCCAGGCCGAAGATCGCGCCGCGATGTTCGTCCATGAAGGCCCGCATATCCGCCGCAGTAATGACCGCACCCGCCTGCTCGTCGGGAAGGGCGGGAACACAGGAGGGCATCATGAACTTAATGTCGAGCGGCGCGCGCGAGGCGTCCTCAATCATGAACGCAAGGCCGTCGAGGCCGCACACGTTGGCAATCTCGTGACTGTCGGCGATGGCGGTGGTGGTGCCGCGGGAGAGGGCCATGCGGGCATACTCGGCCGGGCGGATATTCGAGCTCTCGATATGCAAGTGGCCATCGATGAAGCCAGGGGCGAGGTAACGGCCCTGGCAGTCGACGACGCGCATCGCCTCCCATGCGGGAACGGAGGCGTCCTCGCAATCGCGACCCTCGAACAGCACGCCCGCGATGCAACCGGACTTCACCGCAACCTGTCCTCGCGCCACGCGCAAGCGATACACATCGACGATGTTCGCATTCACGAACACGAGATCCGCCGGCGCACGGCCCTCGGCCACATCGATTAAAGCCTGCATGAGTTTGACCAGATCGGGTTCCATATCCACGGCACCTGCCCTTCGCGCGCGCTTACATTTCACCCATGGTACCCACGCGCGCCCAATCGAAACGCACAAGAGGCCCGACCAGCCGATTACCGGCCAGGACCCGCCATCGTCTCCCCGCGCGCGATCGGCTCCCGCCCGCCATTGGCTCCCGCCCGCCAACGGAGCCGAAGACGAATGGCCGCATTTCACAGAAAAAGGTCGACCGGGAAAGCCGATCGACCCTTTGAATGTGCAATTTGCACCCGCCCCCTTTTACACAGGGCGGAGCTTAGGCCAGGCGGGCGAACTTGCGCTTGCCGACCTGCAGGACCGTGCCGGGTTTGAGGGCCGCGGGGTCCACGTTGTAGGTCTTGGGTGCGATGGCCCCGCCGTCGAGCTTGACGCCGCCGCCGTCGATATCGCGACGAGCCTGACCGGCGCTCGGGACCAGACCGGCGGCCTGCAGCACGGCGGGCAGGTACACGAGGCCCTCGTCATTGGCGGAGATCTCGACGGAAACCTCGGCAATGTCGGTGGGCAAGTCGTGATTCTTGTGAACGCGGTCGAACTCGGCCTCGGCCGCCACGGCGTCCTCGGCGGAGTGATAGGTGGTCACCAAATCACGGCCAAGAGCGCGCTTGAGCTCGTAGGGGTTAGCGGAGCCGTCGGCCAGCGCGGCATCGATGGCGTCGACCTCGGCGGGCGCGAGCGAGCTTGCCAGGCGATAGTACTTGCCGATCATCTCGTCCGGAATCGACATGGTCTTGCCGAACATATCGGCCGGCGCATCGGTGAGACCGATGTAGTTGCCGTAGGACTTGGACATCTTGCGGGTGCCATCGGTGCCCTCGAGCAGCGGCATGGTGAGCGCGATCTGCGGCTCCATGCCCATCTTCTCCATGAGCTCGCGACCGGCCAGCAGGTTGAAGAGCTGGTCGCTGCCGCCCATCTCGACGTCGGCCTCGATCTTGACCGAGTCGTACGCCTGCATGATGGGGTACAGGAACTCGTGCAGCGCGATGGGCGTCTGGGACTGATAGCGCTTGGTAAAGTCATCGCGCTCGAGAATGCGGGCGACGGTGAACTTGGAGGCGATGGAGAGGAGCTCCTTGAGGTCCATGGGGAACATCCAGTCGCCGTTGTGGACGATGGTCGTCTTCTCGGGGTCGAGGATCTTCATGGCCTGGGAGACGTAAGTCGCGGCGTTGGCCTCGACCTCCTCCTGGGTGAGCTGCGGGCGCGTGGAGTTCTTGCCGGACGGGTCGCCGATGGTGGCGGTGCCGTTGCCGATGATGAGGGTCACGCGGTGGCCGAGGTCCTGGAACTGGCGCATCTTGCGCAGCGGGACGGCATGGCCGAGGTGAAGGTCCGGGCTCGTGGGGTCGACGCCCAGCTTGATGTTGAGCGGCACGCCACGCTCGAGCTTCTTCTTGAGGTCGGCCTCGGGCACGATCTTGGAAGCGCCAGAGGTGATGATGCGCATTTGCTCGTCTACGGGCAACATGAGATGCACCTTTCCTGGAGGGTCATAGCACCCTCGCCGCGACCGCGCCCGAATGGCGCGAACGGGCGGTGCTGAGAAACGACAGATTGGTTAAGTGTAGCCGAACTGAACGAGCGTCTGCAATCACCTCGGGATCTACGGTTTCCACTGCCCCGGGCTCATCCCAAAGCCGCATCACATACGATACAGGCGCGTCCTGCCCTTCTCGTCCACACGCACGGCAAGGCGCGCTCCCGAGCTTTTGCGGTCGAGTTCGACGAGGAGGCGATCGCCCGCCTGACTCGCGAGGCGACGCGGGCAGGTGGGGCAGCTGTTCGAGCATGGGCCCTCGGCGGTGAGCAGGCAGTGCTCTGTGATCATGAGGGGCGTCGAGCCGTCCGCCGCAATGGCGACGATGTCGCCCGGATGATGCTCGGCGACGTGACGGCTCTCCGCAGACTCCGCAGATGAGGCGCCCGACACCTCGGCACAATGCATCCGAACCGACGCGAGGTCCTCCGGCGCGGGGCCTTCCGTCGCAGGGTCCCCCGATGCGGGGTCCTCCATCTGGACCCTAACCGACGCGAGGTCCTCCATTGTGAGCTCCTCGGGGAGCCAAACGCGACGCGCACCGAGGCGGACCAGGGCGCGGACAGTCTCGGCGTTCCACACCTGCAGCGGCGACGCCGCCTCCCAGGACACACCGGCCGCACGAACCGTCGGAATCTGACCGATGTTGCGAACCACGACGGCGGGGGCTTCTCCGCGAACGACACGCTCACAAGCGGCTCGCACGTCCTCGAGGTCCTCGAGTCGGCAAACTTCGCCGAGATCGACAGCGGTGTGAGACGATTTGCAAGCACCGCCCGCGCCCGGTTCGACCGTACCCGGCTCGACCGCGCACGCACCGCCCGCGCCCGGTTCGCCCGCCGCCCCATTTTCTCGGCGGCGGCGAGCATGGGCGAAGCGAGCGGGTTCGGCAGACACGCAATCGACGCCCAGCTCGCTGGCAGCAATCCCTTCACGTCCGGCACCGGCTTCCGACGCCTCGAGACACGCCTCGGGCGCCACGCCCCCGGATTCTGCGGCGGCCAGGCGGACCTCCTCTTCGCGCATCTCCCGCACCGCGGCCTCGGCCTCCAAAATCGTGCTCGCCGAGCGGACCACGTGCACGGCGCTGCCCGCCTCGACTTTTCGCTTGCAGGGAATGAGCACTTCCTCCCCCGAAGCCACATCGCGCGGGCACGGAACGATCGGCCAGCGCTTGGGGACATCGGCCGGCGCATCGGGGCCGGGGGTCGAGCGAATCTCGAGCATGTCACCGGCAGCCACCTCGCAGTCGAACGCCACCAGCGCCCCCTCGTAGCGCGGCTCCACAACATGGCCGGCCCGCAGACCCTGGTTGATAGCGCGCTCGACACTCATGAGATCGCTGCCGGTAGCAGCGTGCCCACCCTCGAGGTATCCCGAGGTGAAACCGCGGCTGAACGAACGTGCCAGGCACGCCTCCAGCCCGTTGAGTTCGACATCGCCGAGCGGTCGACCCGCCAAGGCGGCATCGAGCGCCTCGCGATAGCATCGAACCACGTTGTACACATAGTCGGGGCTCTTCATGCGGCCCTCTATCTTGAATGCCGAGACACCCGCCTCAAGCATTTCGGCGATATGCCGGATACCAAGGTAATCGCGTGGGCACAGCAGGCGATCGCCATCGGGGCGCATCGCCTGCTCTTCCGCCGCACGTCCGCGTTCCCAGGCACCACCCGCAAGGACCGCGCCCGAGCCATCCTGCAACTCATAAGCCAGGCGACACGGCTGGGTGCAGTCGCCTCGATTTGCCGAACGGCCCCGCATCAAAGCTGAATATGAGCAGGCTCCGGAATAGCAGATGCAAATCGCCCCGTGACAGAACGCCTCGATCTCAACGCCCGTGGCGCACAGCTCGGCCAACTCGGCCACCGACAGCTCACGGGCGCACGTCACGCGCTCGACCCCGAGCTCGCGAGCGGCAAAGTCCACGGCGGCGGCGCACTGCGCGCCTGCCTGGGTGGACAGATGCAGCTCGGCATCGGGCAACGCGGCTCGGATACGGGTAATGAGGCCCATATCCGCGACGATTAGGGCGTCGGCGCCCGCGGCAAGCGCGCTGCCCGCCAGCGCCACGGCATCGCCGAGCTCGTCATCCCGCACGTACACGTTGAGCGTCACGTAGACACGCGCCCCGTGGGCGTGCGCCAGCACGCACGCCGAAGAGAGCTCCGCAAGCGAGAAGCCCCCGTTGGCCGCACGCGCGTTGAACGATCCGAGCCCCACGTAAACGGCATCGGTGCCGGCGGCTATCGCCGCCCGCAACGCGTCGGGAGTGCCCGCAGGCGCCAAAAGCTCAACCATATTCGCCCTTTCCCAGCATGTAATTTAGCTTAAGGACCCGACGCCACGCGGGCGCTGGTCCTCGCATGCGGTATCGTATCAGCTATCTATGTGTACGTGACCGGGCTCCTCGCCCGATTGGATCGCAGGAGGTCAACTATGGGTCCTCGCCAGCGTCATGCGCGCTCTCGCGCAAAAACGCACGCCACCCCCGTCGTGCTCTTCTCCGTGCTGGGCTTTCTCCTCGTCGCCGGCATCGCGTTCGGCATCGGCATGCTCGGCAACATCAACCGTTGGCTCTCCGATCTCCCCGATTACACGGATGCCGACGAGTACCTCGTGAGCGAGCCCACGCATATCCTGGACTCCCAGGGCACCGAAATCGCCACGTTCTTCGTCCAGAATCGTGAGAGCGTCACGGCCGACAAGGTCTCCGAGTGGGTCCTCAAGGGCACCGTCGACGTCGAGGACGAGCGTTTCTACGAGCACAACGGCGTCGACATCATCGGCATCGGACGCGCCGTCCTGGCACAGCTCTCCGGCCGATCCGAAGGCGCCTCGACCATCACCCAGCAGCTCGTGCGCAACACTATCCTGTCCGAAGAGCAGTTTGACCAGACCATCGAGCGCAAGGTGCGCGAGGCTTTCATCGCCATGGAGATGGAGAAGATCTTCTCCAAGGATGAGATCCTCATGATGTACCTCAATACCATCTACTACGGACATGGCGCTTACGGCATCCAGGCCGCCTCCAAGACGTACCTCTCCAAGAATGCCAGCGAGCTCACGCTCGCCGAGGCCGCGCTGCTCATCGGCCTGCCCAACTCGCCCTGGTACTACGACCCCACCGTCAACCCCGACGTGGCCGTCGACCGCCGCAACAAGGTCCTCGGCAACATGCTGCGCATCGGGACCATCTCCCAGGATGAGTACGACGCCGCCGTAGCCGAGCCGCTCGCACTCAACGTCACCGAGACCTCCGACACCGGCATCTCCGTGTACGCGCATCCCTACTTCGTCGACTACGTGAAGTCCCTGCTGCAGGAGGAGTTCTCCACCGACGTCCTGTTCAAGGGCGGCCTCACCGTGACCACCACCATCGACCCCGCGATCCAGCAGGCCGCCGAGACCGCCGCCGTCGAGAACATCAACAAGTACCCTGCCGCGAACGACCTGCAGATCGGCATGAGCGTTGTCGACCCCAAGACCGGTCACATCAAGGCCATGGTCGGCGGCCGTGATTACAACGCCGACCCCAACCACGTCAACCATGCGACCGCCAAACGCCAGCCCGGATCCTCCTTCAAGAGCTTCACCCTGGCCACCGCCATCAAGATGGGTGTGAATCCCAACATCACCATCAACTGCGAGTCCCCCATGTACTGGGACAATCCCGGTGGCGAGGACATCAAGATCCAGAACATTGGTAATCACAACTACGGGTACCGCTCCCTTGCCTCCGCGACCGCCGTGTCTTCCAACACCGGCTACGTGCAGCTGGCCGAGACCATCGGCAATCAGAACATCCTGCAGACCTGCAAGAGTCTCGGTCTGGACACCTCCTCGATGCACGACGTCCTCTCGATGACGCTGGGCACCGGCGACGTCACGACGCTGCAAATGGCCAACGCTTACGCTTCCTTCGCCAACGGCGGAGAGCACCGCGCACCCGTTGCCATCACCGAGATCAAGTCGCGCACCGGCGAGGTCGTGTACACGCACAAGGACGAGAAGACCCAGGCCCTCACCGCCGGCGATGCCGCGGCCGTGACCGAGGTCCTCGAAACCGTCATGGAGCGTGGCGGCACCGGCGTTACCGGCAACCCCTGGATCAAGCAGCCCATCGCCGGCAAGACGGGAACCGCCGGTACTGCCTCCGACACCACGGACCTGTGGTTCTGCGGCTACACCCCCCAGCTCTCCGTCTCGATCTGGGTCGGCCACTCCGGCACGAACACGCCCATCAAGAACGTCAACAACAGCACGATGACCCTGCCCGTCTTCAAGGCCTTCATGAAGGCCGTCCTGGCCGACACGCCCCGAGAGGAATTCCCCGAGGGTCCGACGCCCGAGTACAAGCCCAACAGCGAGTGGAAGTTCTCCCACACCAAGTCCTCCGGGGAGCTCGCCGCACAGCAGCAGGCCGAGGAAGAAGCTCAGCAAGAGGAGGAGTCTGGAGATGACGAGGCTCAGGAGGAGCAGCCTCAGACCCCCACGACCCCGCAGCCTCCCGTGACCCCGCAGCCTCCCGTGACTCCCGCCCCCGAGACCGGCGGAACAACCCCCACGACGCCCCAATAGCACGCACCCTGCACAGGTACACGCAAATCGCCCCCGCCATGCGACGGGGGCGATTTCATATCAATCCATATTGCAGCTCCAGGGCCGTCATGGGCACGCGGCAGGAAACGAGCCGGCAGCGTGACAGGCGCACCGGGCACCTAAGACCCGCACGTGCGCTACGCCAACCGACCGTTCCTCACGCGACCTACCTCGAACGGCGCCAATAGGATACGAGCAGCGCGATAAGGGCGATGGGAAGGACCACAAGCAAAGTGAACAGCACGGTGTGCACGATCATGGGGCTCACTTGCGCACGCTCCTCAGCTTGCCGATCATGAGCTCGAACTGCTCGCCGTCGGAGGCAGTCCGCGTAATGACAAGGATGGTGTCGTTGCCGGCAAGCGAACCGAGGACATCGGGCAGCTCGGCCGCATCGATGGCCGCGGCGATGCCGAGAGCCGTACCGGGCTGAGCCTTGATGATCACGAGATTCTCAGTGCGCTGCACGCCGATCACCAGCTCGGAGACCATGCGCTGCAGATGCAGGTCCTCCGCCAAGACGTACATGCCCTCAGGAAGCTTGTGCAGGCCCATATCGGCGATATCGCGCGACACGGTCGCCTGGGTGCAGTCGAAACCGCACGCCTTGAGCTCATCGACGAGCATTCGCTGCGTGCGAACATCCGCAGTGCGCACGATCTCGCGGATAGCGTCTTGACGACCGTTGCGTTTCTTGGCCATGACAATCACCGTCCCCATTGCGGACGTGCCGCTTGCAGCGGAACACGCCCGTAACTCAGGCCCTCTCGAACCTCTTCTTGCTTATGCTTGAACCATTCTTGCATAGAATGCGCAATTGATAAGCACAAGGTGAATAATGTTGCAAAATTCACGATTCCAAGAGTCTACGGGCACGGCGTCAAAGCGCCCTCGTCATAGGCGACGTCCATGAAACACAGGCCGCGTGCAGGCGCCGTCGGGCCCGCGGCCCGGCGGTCGCAGGCGGCCAGGGCGTCGGAAAGCCAGCGCTCGTCCCTTCGACCCGCCCCGACCTCGACCAGGCTGCCCACAATCGTCCGCACCATCGAATGCAGAAAGGCATTGCCGGTGATGGTGAAGGCGATGTGCTCCTCCCCCAGTGCCGATGCCCGCTCAAACGAGACGGCAATGACGTTGCGGCACGTGGGCTTGTCGATTGCGGAGGATGTCTTGCAAAAGCTCTTGAAATCATGCTCTCCCACCAGGCACGCCGCGGCGCGCTCCATGGCATCCATATCGAGCGGCAGTCGATGCCACCACGTGACGGAACGTGTGAGCAGCGGACGCGCATCCCCCGTGACGATGCGATACGTGTAGGTACGCGAGCGAGCGTCAAAACGGGCGGAGAACCCCGGGCGCGCATGATATACGGCGTTCAGGGCGATATCGGAGGGCAGCAAGGCTGCCATGGCGCGCATCCAACGGGCATGCGTGATGGCAAGCTCATCGGCATGCGCGGGAATGCTCACATACTGAGATACGGCGTGAACACCGGCATCCGTGCGACCGGCGCACGTCAAATCGACAGGTCGGCGCAAGAACGTCTCGAGCGCCCTTCGAACCTCGCCCGCCACGGTCCTCAGGCCCTCGGGCTGCTCGGCAAATCCGCTGAAGGCGGCACCATCATAACCCAGGCGGAACACGAGCGTCCCATCGAGCTCATCGACAGCCGGATATGCCCCGGACACGGACAAGGCGTCAACGGCAGCGGTCTTGGTCATGGAATCCCCTTTCATCGGGCTCATCCTATCAAAGAAGCGGCGATCACTGCCGCCATGGACGTCAGAGAGGCCACGAGCAACGCTCGATCACGGCAGCCGAGCGGTCGCGGTACGGGCAGCCGTCCTTCGGAAGACGCATCGTAGCAACGGGCCGACATGGCCTCGGCGAGACGGTCGGCACGACGGAACAGGCCCACCATGAGCGGTGTGAGCACCGACCCCCATATGCGAATGCGCTCGACAAGACCACCCTCATCGAAGCGGGCCCCTCGGGCGCGCTGCGCCAAACGGATACGGCCGAGCTCCTCGCTCACCAAGGGTATAAACCGCAATGCCAGCGACAACACCGTCCCGAGGGCGGCCACGGGCATGCCGAAACGCGCAAGTGGACGAAGCAGGCGCACGACCGCATCGCTGATCTGCGTGGCGGTGGTTGAGGACGAAACCGCGAGGGAAAATGCCACAAGGATCAAAATGCGCACGACGGCGGTGACGCCCCTCATCCCGCCGACAGGATCGAGCCCGACAGGACCCGCAAGCGGCACCGCTCCATGGCCGTCGCAGGAGACGAGATTGGCCGCAAGCGTAAACATCAAGATGATGGCGACGGGCCGCATGCCGCGCAAAACATCGCGAGCCGCCATACGCGCGCTAAGCATCGTGACCGCAAGTGCGACGAGCCAGAAGCACCACCCCCACGCATCGGCTGTGGTAAAAACACCCAGGGTGGCGACAAAGAGCACCGCGATCTTAACGCGCGCATCGACATGGGCGAGCGGGGTTCCCGCCACATAGCCGCCAAATGGCCCCATAGGAGCCTGAGAACGCGCAGAAGGCCTCTTGTGGGCCGATGGCTCGTCGGCATGGGCGGCACGGGCCTCAGCGCCCTCAAGACCATCTGGGCGAAGCACGCCGCCCTCCAGAACGAGCACACGGTCGGCAAGACGCTCCCACTCCGGCAGATCGTGCGTGACAACGAGCACCGCGCGTCCCTCATTGACGAGTTCACAGGCGAGTTGATGGATGAATGAACGGCCCTCCGCGTCAAGAGCAGCGCTCGGCTCATCGAAGATATAAGCCGGCGCATCCAAAGCAATGACCGAGGCGATTGCCACGCGGCGCGCCTGGCCACCCGAAAGCTCAAACGGAGAGCGTTCAAGAACGTCCACAGGAAGCCCGACCGCCCCGATGGACCGCTCCACAAGCACGCGGACCTCTCCCTCGTCAAAGCCGGCGTTGCGCGGGGCAAAGGCCACCTCATCGAAGACGGTATCGTGAAAGAACTGCACCTCGGGTTGCTGAAACGCCACCCCCACCATCCCCGGCGTCACGGCATGCCCGCATACACGCACGGCGCCTGCATCGGGCTCGAGCAGACCGGCAGCGAGGGAGGAGAGCGTCGATTTTCCGGCGCCGGACGCGCCAGCGAGCATCACAAGCTCACCGGCGTGCAGATCAAGGTCCACACCGTCGAGAACCGTCCGCCCACCGTGGGAAAACACAACACCATCGAGCGACACTACGGTCTCTCCAGCGGTTCTGCCAGCATCTCGCCGTCCAACGTCGACTCGTAAGCCAGCCTCGATGCGGGGCTCAGCGCCAGAACGAGCCTCACAACGGACCGAATCGCAGACAGCGGATCCGTCACACACGATGACCCTATCAGCCACCGCTATCTCGTCATCATCATGGGTTATGAGGACGAGACCCATGCCACGTTCATGGGAGAGCGCCGTGAACAGGCCCCGCATAAGCTCACGGGAGCGAGGGTCAAGTTGGGAAGTAGGCTCGTCGAGCACCAGATAGCGCGGGCGCATTGCCAGCACACCGGCGAGTGCAAGACGTTGCTGCTCGCCACCGGAGAGCTCTGTTGTTACCCGCTGGTCAAATCCGTGAAGCAATGACAATTCCAGGGCCTCATCGACGCGGCGGGCAACCTCGTCTTCATCGATGCCGAGGTTCCGAGGTCCAAACGCAACCTCATCGAAAACGAGCGACGAGACGATTTGATCGAGCGGATCCTGTCGGACGTAGCCAACCAGCTCGCGCACGCGCAAGCGTTCCAGCTCACTGGCGGAAGGGTCGTGACCGTCAACAACCACGGCACCTCCGTCAACGAGCTGAGCTGCACAAATGGCGCGCCCAAGCGTGGACTTGCCACATCCGTTCTCCCCCACCAGGGCAACAATCTCTCCGGGAGCGATGCTGAAGGACATTCCGCTAATCACGGCGGTTCCATCGTAGGCAATAGAGACGTCATGCAGGTCGATCATGTCACTCCCCTCAAATCTAAACCAATGCAGGATACGAAAAAGGGCGGTTCCGAAGAACCGCCCTCGTATGCAGCTAGCAAAGTAGCATGAGCTACTCAGCGGACTCCTCAGCCGGAGCCTCGGCAGCCTCGGTCTCGACGACCTCGGCAGCCTCCTCAGCCTCAACGACCTTGGGGGCAGCGGCCTTCTTGGCCGGAGCAGCCTTCTTGGCCTTGGGGGTGCAGGGCTCGGAGACGATCTCGATGATGACCATCTCGGCGCAGTCGCCCTTGCGCGGGCCGAGCTTCATGATGCGGGTGTAACCGCCGTTGCGGTCGGCCCACATGCCCTGAGCGGCCTTGTCGAAGATCTCAGCGACGAGGTTCTTGTCGCCGAGCTTGGCGATGGCGAGACGACGAGAGTGCAGGTCGCCCTTCTTGGCCCAGGTGATGATGGGCTCGGCGTAGCTGCGCAGCGCCTTGGCGCGGGTCTCGGTGGTCTTGATGCGATCGTTCTCGAAGAGCGCCTTGGCAAGGCTCTTCTTCATGGCCTTGGTGTGGCTGGCATCGGTGCCGAGCTTCAGGCCCTTCTTCTTGTTGTGACGCATGGTCTGGTTCTCCTCTAATACCTGGGTTAAGCCTTGAGGCTGAGACCCATGGACTCAAGTTTGTCCTTGACTTCCTCGATCGACTTCACGCCGAAGTTGCGAATGTTCAGCAGGTCGTTCTCGGAGAACTCGACCAGCTGACGCACGGAGTGAATGCTGGCGCGCTTGAGGCAGTTGTAGGAGCGGACGGAAAGGTCCAGATCCTCGATCTGCTTATCAAGCTCGGCATTGTCGCTCGTGACCTCGGGGGCGAAGATGGAGACTTCCTCCTCCGCCTCGGGCTCGTCGGCCAGGGTCATGAACGCAGCCATGTGCTGGTTGATGATGTTGGCAGCGGAGACAACGGCGTCACGCGGGGAAATCGCGCCATTGGTCTCGATCTCGAGGACCAGACGATCGTAGTCGGTGTGCTGACCAACGCGGCAGGCCTCGACGAGCTTGGCGCAGCGCTTGACCGGCGAGAAGAGCGAGTCGACATGAATGATGCCGATCGGGTCGTTGTCGCGCTTGTTCTGCTCATAGGACACGTAACCGCGACCATACCCGATGCGCATGCTCATGGTCAGGTGACCGCCCTCGGTGAGGGTAGCGATGTGCTGATCGGGGTTGACGAGCTCGAACTCGGACGGGATGAAGAAGTCAGCGCCGGTAACCTCACAAGGACCGTCGACCGAGATGGTCGCAGTGCCCTCGTCCGTGGTACCGAGCGTGCGGAACACGAGACCCTTCACGTTCAGGACGATGTCGGTGACATCCTCGACCATGTTGGGAATCGTGGTGAACTCGTGCTGGGCGCCATCGATCTGGATGGCCTCGACGGCTGCACCCTCGAGCGAGGACAGCAGCACACGGCGCAGGGAGTTACCCAGCGTGTCGCCGTATCCACGCTCCAGAGGCTCGACGGAGACGCGAGCAGCGGTGTCGCTGATCTCCTCGACGTGAACCTGGGGCCTGATGAATTCTGACATGTAATACCTCCAGCGTAGCGCGCGAACGATTACTTCGAGTAAAGCTCGACGATGAGCTGCTCGTTGATATCGCCGCTGATCTGGTCACGAGAGGGCAGCGAGATGACGTTGCCGGAAAGCTTCTCGATGTCGACCTCGAGCCAGCCGGGAACCTCAAAGCGCTCGGAGGAGATGAGGGCCTCCTTGATGGGGAGCAGGTCGCGGAACTTCTCGCCAACGGCGATGACGTCGCCGGCCTTCACGCGGTAGGACGGGATGTCGACGCGCTTGCCGTTCACGGTGAAGTGGCCGTGACGGACGGTCTGACGAGCCTCCTTGCGGGTGCGAGCGAAGCCGAGACGGAACACGACGTTGTCGAGACGGGTCTCGAGGATGGTCATGAGGTTCTCACCGGTGACGCCGTCCATGCGGAGAGCGTGCTCGTAGTAGTGGTGGAACTGCTTCTCAAGAACACCGTAGATGAACTTGACCTTCTGCTTCTCGCGCAGCTGCATGCCGTACTCAGATTCCTTGCGACGGCGCTTGGGCTGGCGGATAGATTCCTTCTTGCTGCTGTAACCCAGCTCAACGGGATCGATCCCGAGCTGGCGGCAGCGCTTGAGAACCGGAGTCCTGTCGATTGCCATAGTAAATCGATCCTTTCAGTTACACGCGGCGACGCTTCTTGGGGCGGCAGCCGTTGTGCGGGATGGGGGTCTTGTCCTGGATGCTGGCGACCTCGAGGCCGGCGGCCTGGAGGGAGCGGATCGCGGTCTCGCGGCCCGAGCCGGGGCCCTTAACGAAGACGGCGACCTTGTGCATGCCGTGCTCCATAGCGGCCTTGGCACAAGCCTCGGCGGCCATCTGAGCGGCAAACGGGGTCGACTTACGGGAGCCCTTGAAGCCCACCGTGCCGGCCGACTGCCAGGCGATGACGTTACCCGCGGGATCGGTGATGGAAACGATGGTGTTGTTGAACGTAGAACGGATGTGAGCCTGGCCCACGGAAATGTTCTTACGGTCGGCGCGCTTGATACGGGTGGAGGCGCCGCGCTTGTTCTTTGCAGTAGCCATTATGCGTCAGTCTCCCTTATTTCTTCTTCTTGGCACCGATCTGACGCTTCGGACCCTTGCGGGTACGAGCGTTGGTGTGGGTGCGCTGGCCGCGAACAGGGAGGCCCTTGCGGTGACGGAGGCCACGGTTGCAGCCGATGTCCATGAGGCGCTTGACGTTCTGGGAGCGCTCACGACGGAGGTCACCCTCGACCATCAGTCCGTTCTGATCAATGTAATCGCGGATCGCCGAGATCTGCTCCTCGGTGAGGTCCTTGATGCGAGTGCCGTCGACAATGTTGAGATCGGCGCACATCTTCGCTGCGGTGGTGCGGCCGATGCCGTAGATGTAGGTCAGACCAATCTCCGCACGCTTCTCGTTCGGAAGGTCGACACCGTTAATACGGGCCACTGTGGATCTCCTCTCTTAGCCCTGGCGCTGCTTGTGGCGCGGGTTCTCGCAGATCACGAGGACCTTGCCATGGCGGCGGATGATTTTGCACTTATCGCACATCTTCTTGACGGAAGGGCGTACCTTCATCGTTCTTCCTTTCGGTAGTGCTCAAGCTACAAGGTGGAATGTTATCTACTCGCCCAGCCGCAGGCGTTTACAACGAATGGCTGGATGCGCGGCGCGGGTTTCGGGGGCAGAGCACTCCCCTTCCTCCTGTGCCGACACAAAGACTGTCGCTACTTATAGCGATAGGTGATGCGACCACGGGTGAGGTCGTACGGAGACAGCTGCACCGTGACCTTGTCGCCCGGGAGAATGCGGATGTAGTTCATACGAATCTTGCCGGAGATCGAGCAGAGAACGGACACACCGTTCTCCAGCTCAACGCGAAACATGGCGTTGGGCAGCGGCTCAGTGACCGTACCTTCAAGTTCGATGGCGTCTTCCTTCTTCAAGGCAATCATCTTTCTCTTGAAAACGACAGCAGCATTGCATGTTACTACATGCCAAAGACGCGATCGGGAAATTCCCAATCGCTACATAATTTTTTCCTGACCCATCATGATGGATCAGCTTACATGACACCGCCGGACATCGAGCACCATGGACCCTTGGCATCCTGGGTGAGAATAACGGGACCGTCCTCGGTGATGGCAACCGTGTTCTCGTAGTGAGCCGCCGGCAGGCCATCATTGGTGCTGACAAGCCAACCGTCCGCGCCGGTGTGAACGCGGTTGGATCCGAGCGTGATCATCGGCTCAATTGCGATGACCATGCCGGCCTCGAGCTTCACACCGCGACCCTTCTTACCATAGTTCGGCACATTGGGGTCCTCGTGCATGGCGCGGCCGATACCGTGACCAACGTAGTCGCGAAGCACGCCGTAGCCATTGGCCTCAGCGAGGGACTGCACCGCGTGGCCGATATCACCGATATGGTTACCGGGAACGGCCTGCTCGATGGCAGCCTTCAGGCAGTCGAGCGTGCACTCACACAGACCCTTGACCTCGACCGAGGGGGTGCCGACGTAAAACGTCCAGGCATTATCCCCCACCCAACCATCCACGATGGCGCCGGTGTCGATGGAAATCACGTCGCCGTCGCGCAGAATGACGTCGGGGTTGGGGATGCCGTGCACGACGGCATCGTTCAAGGATGCACAGATGGAGCCGGGGAAGCCGCCGTAACCCTTGAAGGCCGGGGTTCCACCATGCATGCGGATGATCTGCTCGGCGAGTTGGTCGAGCTCGAAGGTGGACACGCCGGGACGAATCATCGCCCCGACGTGACGGAGCGCCATCTTAGACAGCGCTCCGGCCTTCTTCATCTGCTCAATTTCGGCGGCAGACTTGAACTTGATCATAGACCGAGCTCAGCCTTCACGTCGGTGTACACCAGGTCGATGTCGCGGTTGCCGTCGACGACCTTGAGGATACCCTGACCGCGATAGTATTCGACCAGCGGACTGGTGTTCTTCTCGTACACATCGAGGCGGTTCTTGATGGTCTCGGGCTTGTCATCGTCGCGCTGATACATCTCACCGGCGCAAGACGGGCACACGGTGGTGTCCGGACCGGCGGTGTAGCCGCAGTCACGGCAGGTGCGACGAGAGGACAGGCGGTCGATGATGACCTCTGCCGGGACGTCGACCAGCAGGGCGCCGTCGAGCTCGCGACCCATGGCGGCAAGCTCGGTGTCGAGCGTGACAGCCTGGGTGGTGTTACGCGGGAAGCCGTCGAGGATGAAGCCCTTCTGGGCGTCATCGGCGGCAAGGCGCTCCTTGACGAGATCGATCACAAGCTGGTCGGGGACGAGCTCGCCTGCATCCATGTACTTCTTTGCGGCGACGCCGAGCTCGGACTGAGCCTTGACGGCAGCGCGAAGCAGGTCGCCGGTGGAGATGTGGGCCACGCCGTAGTCGGCGACGAGGCGCTGGGCCTGGGTGCCCTTACCGGCGCCGGGGGCGCCCAACAACACGATGTTCATGAGAGACTCCTTTGAGACCTACTTGAAGAAACCGTCGTAGTCGTACATCTTGAGCTGGCTCTCGACCTTGTCGATGGTGTCCATGACAACACCGACCATGATCAGAACCGAAGTGCCGCCAAAGGCCTGGATGAGCGCGTTGTTCGTAAAGGAGAACACGATCGAGGGGACGATGGCGATGCATGCGAGGAAGATTGCGCTCGGGAGCGTGATCTTGTTCAGCGCATTCTTGATGTAATGAGCCGTCTGCTTACCGGGACGAACGCCGGGGATGAAGCCGCCCTGCTTCTTGAGATTCTCAGCCGTCTCGTCCGGGTTGAAGACCATGGACGTATAGAAGTAGGCGAAGAACACGATGAGGACGACGTTCAGGATCCAGTTGATCCAGCCGCTAGACAGTGCTCCGGCAAAGGCCTGCATCCAACCGACGTTGGGGAAGAAGACCGCAAGCTGAGCCGGGAAGTACAGCAGGGCGCTCGCGAAGATGATCGGGATGACGCCGGCGGTGTTCACCTTGATCGGCAGATACGTGGACTGACCACCCATGATGCGACGACCGACGACGCGCTTGGCGTACTGCACCGGGATACGACGCTGACCGCGCTCGAGGTACACGATGAACGGAATAACGCACAGGATCACGACGAGGATGACGAGCGTGGTGATGACGCCCATGTTACCGCCCTCGATGGACTGGAAGATAGCCTGAGGCAGACCGGCCATGATGTTGGCGAAGATGATCAGGCTCATGCCGTTGCCGATACCGCGCTGGGTGATGAGCTCACCGATCCACATGATGAGCATGGCGCCCGCGGTGAGCGTACCCACGATCATGATGTCGAAGATGATCTCGGGGGCGCCCGCACCGTTGAACTGGATACCGAAGCTCTTGAAGAGGAAGAGGTAACCGACGGAGTTCAGCAGGGCGAGGCCGAGCGTGAGGTAACGGGAGTACTGGGTGATCTTGGTCTGGCCAACCTCACCCTCACGGGCCAGCTCATGCAGGCTGGGCACAACAGCCTGGAGCATCTGCATGATGATGGAGCTCGTGATGTAGGGCATGATGCCCAGGGAGAAGACGGACACGTAAGAGAGCGCACCGCCCGAGAAAAGATTCAGCAGGGCCATCGCACCGCTGGCGAAGGTATCGCCAGCGGATTGGAAAAGGCCCGACATCGCCTGGAAGGGGATGCCGGGCACGGGAACGTGCGCACCGATACGGTACACAACGAGCATCGCGATGGTAAAAAGAATCTTTCCGCGGAGTTCTTTGATGCGGAAGGTGTTCTTCAAACCAGTTAGCACGGAAGCTCGACCTTTCCGCCAGCGGCCTCGATCTTGGCCTTCGCGGAAGCGGAGACCTTGTCGACCTTGACCGTGAGCTTACGGGAGAGCTCGCCGTCGCCGAGCACCTTGACGGGCTCGAACTCGGACTTGGTGATGCCAGCGGCCTTGAGGGAGGCACCGTCAACAACGGCACCGTCCTCGAACTTGACCTCGAGCGTAGAGACGTTCACAGCGGTGAACTCGATACGACGGGGGTTCTTGAAGCCGGGGAGCTTGGGGAGACGCATCGCGAGCGGGGTCTGGCCGCCCTCGAAACCGGCGCCCTTGGTGCCGCCGGAGCGGGAGCCCTGGCCGTTCAGGCCACGGCCAGCATAGGTGCCACCCTTGCCGGAGTTACCGCGACCGACGCGCTTGCGGCTGTGGGTGGAACCCTGAGCCGGAGTAAGGTCATGAAGCTGCATTGTTACTCCTCCACAATCTCAACGAGATGCTTGACCTTGAAGATCATGCCACGCACGCCCTCATTGTCGGTGATCTCGCGGGTGTCGTTGATGCGATGCAGGCCGAGGGCGCGGACGGTGCGGCGCTGATCCTCCTTGCAGCCGTTGATGCTGCGGACCTGCTTGATCTTGATGGTAGCCATGCCTAGTTCTCCTTCTTGCCAACAAACATCTCGGAGACGGTGAGGCCGCGGCGGGCAGCGACATCCTCAGGGGTGGAGAGCTGCTTGAGACCCTCGGCAGCGGCCTTGATGATGTTCAGGCCGTTGTCGGAACCGAGCGACTTGGACAGAATGTTCTTGATGCCGGCCAGCTCGAAGAGCGGACGGACGGCACCGCCGGCGATGACGCCGGTACCCTCGACAGCGGGGCGCATGATGATGCTAGCAGCACCGAACTCACCCTGAACGTCGTGGGGAATGGTGCCCTCGGCGGTCACGGGAACGTGGAACATGTGCTTCTTAGCGTCGATGGAGGCCTTGGAGATAGCCAGCGGCACCTCCGCGGACTTGCCCATGCCCAGACCGACGTTGCCCTTGCCGTCGCCCACGACCACGAGGGCCACGAGGCTCATGCGGCGACCGCCCTTGACGGTCTTGGCGACGCGGTTGATGAAAACGACGCGCTCCTCGAACTCGGAGGCCTCGCGCTGCTGCTTCTGCTGATTACGAGCCATGCTCTTACCTCCTAGAATTCGAGACCGGCGGCGCGAGCACCGTCGGCGAGGGCCTTGACGCGACCATGGTAGACGCGGCCACCGCGGTCGAAGGAAACGGTCTTGATGCCGGCCTCGAGGGCGCGCTCGCCCACGAGCTTACCGACCTTCTCGGCAGCCTCCTTGTTGCTGGTGGTCGTGCCCTTGAACTCGGCCTCGAGGGTGGAGGCGGAGACGAGGGTGTGACCCTTGGTGTCGTCGACGATCATGGCGTAGATGTTGGCGTTGGAACGCACGACGCGCAGACGCGGGCGAGCCGGGGTGCCAAAGATCTTGCCGCGGACACGGCGCTGACGACGCTTGAGGCCGGCGCGCTTTGCCTGTTGCTTGTTCATGTGAAACTCCTTATGAAGTCCTGCCAGCACCTGACGGGGTGCTGGTCTTACGACGTGGAAGCGCTCTACTACTTAGCGGCCTTGCCGAGCTTGCGGCGGATGTGCTCGCCCAGGTAGTGGATGCCCTTGCCCTTGTAAGGCTCCGGCGGACGCTTGGCACGGATCTCGGCGGCAACCTGGCCGACCTGCTGCTTGTCGATGCCCTTGACGTGGATGTGGGTGTTGTCCGGGCACTCGAAGGTGATGCCCTCAGGGGCGGTGTAGATCACCGGGTGAGAGTAACCCAGGGACAGATCCAGGTCCTTGCCCTTGAGCTGAACACGGTAGCCAACGCCGGCGAGCTCGAGGACCTTGGTGTAGCCCTCGGAGACGCCGATGACCATGTTCTGGATCAGGGCGCGGGTGAGGCCGTGACGGGCACGGGTCTCACGCTCGTCGTCGGGGCGGGAGACGGTCAGCACGCCGTCGGCGACCTCGATGGTGAGCTTCTCATAGAAATCGGCCTCAAGGGTGCCCTTGGAGCCCTTCACGGACACGTGAGTGCCGTCAACTGCCACTTCGACTCCGGCGGGAATCTGGACAGGCTTCTTACCGATACGAGACACGGTGTTCTCCTTTCCTTCTACTCGCCTAAGCGAATTACCAGATGAGGGCGATGACCTCGCCGCCGATGCCCTTCTTGCGAGCATCGCGGTCGGCCATGACACCCTGGCTGGTGGAAACAATGGCGGTACCGAGGCCACCGCGGACGCGGGGGAGGTCCTTCACGCCGGCGTACTTGCGCAGACCAGGCTTGGAGTAGCGCTTGATGCCGTTGATGACCTTGGCCTTCTTGGGACCGTACTTGAGGGTGATGTGCAGGGTCTTGGCGGGGGCGGTGTCCTCAACGGTGTAGCCCTCGATGTAGCCCTCCTCGTAGATGACTCGAGCGATCTCGACGAGCTTCTTGGAGCTCGGCATCGAGACCTCGGCCTTGTTCGCAGCATTGCCGTTGCGGATGCGCGTGAGCATGTCTGCGATCGGGTCGGTGAGATTCATGTGGATTCTCCTTCGTTCTTGATGAGTCCGTGCCCTCGGTACTCCCCCACCCTTAGCGGGGAAGCCTGTAAGACACGTCTTCCGTACGCTCCACCTCATAGATGAGATGGGCGCGCTGGCAGTGACTTACCAGCTGGCCTTCTTGATGCCGGGAAGCTCGCCCTTGAGCGCCAGCTCGCGGAAGCAGACACGGCACAGGCCGAACTTGCGGTACACAGAGTGCGGACGGCCGCAGCGCTGGCAGCGCGTGTACTCGCGGGTCGAGAACTTCTGCTTGCGATTGCACTTGACGATCATCGATGTCTTAGCCACTTATTTCCTCCTCACATACGTATATATGCGCCTCGGACAGGCGGCACGTGCTCTTCGCGCACCGCCTGTGGAACCCGGGGCTTTAAGAACCTATTTCTTGAACGGGAAGCCGAAGGCGTCGAGAAGGGCCTTGGCCTCTTCGTCGGTCTTCGCGGTGGTGACGATGGTGATGTCCATACCACGGGTGTGGTCGACGGAGTCGAAGTCAACCTCGGGGAAGATGAGCTGCTCGGTGACGCCCATCGAGAAGTTGCCACGGCCGTCGAAGGACTTGGCGGAGATGCCGCGGAAGTCGCGGATACGGGGGATGGCGACGGAGGTCAGACGATCGAAGAACTCCCACATGCGGTCGCCGCGCAGGGTGACCTTGGCGCCGATGGGCATGCCAGCGCGCAGCTTGAAGGAGGCGATGGACTTACGGGCGCGGGTGACCATGGGCTGCTGGCCGGTGATGACGCGCAGGTCGCGGACAGCGCCGTCGATAGCCTTGGAATCGGTGGCGGCCTCGCCGACACCCATGTTCACGACGATCTTCTCGAACTTGGGGATCATCATGACGTTCTCATACTGGAACTTGTCCTGCATGAGCTGCTTGACCTCGTCGTTGTACTTGGTCTTGAGACGGGGAATGTACTTCTCCTCAGCCATTTTCACTCCTAACTTGGGGTTTTAAGCACGGGGTTGGCCTCGTGGGTTAGCCTCGTGCCTCCTGACGTGCGCCATACCCGCGATGGCTGTCTTGGGCATGACGAATTGACGGCAGGAGCCGACAAAACAGTCGTTACTATACGCTTATGCGGCGACGATTGCCACCGCAACTTCATGTGTGCAGGTAAATCCATAAATCGGGAAACGACATCCCCTTCGTGCGAGTCGGGGCTGGGAGGGCCGGGGGATTTTTGCTCGGTCAGGTCCTGCGCAAGACGAAGCGTCCACTGGACGCCTCTTTGCGTGCGGAATCTACAAAGGAGTCCTGGGCGCCTGCGGGGAGACTCCCGCAAAGCGTTCACATGGTTGATGCCCCAGCACCTTATACTTTGTTGAACACCAACTTTACTGGGAGCCCTTTTATGACTTCTTACTCTTCCAAACCTGAACTCCTCGCGCCTGCGGGCGGACCGGAGCCGTTTTACGCGGCGCTCGCGGCCGGCGCGGATGCCATCTACTGCGGCATGGGGTCGTTCAACGCCCGACGCAAGGCCGATAACTTCACTGACGAGTCTTTCGAGGCAGCCTGCCGTGCCGCGCACCTCGCTGGGTCGCGTGTCTATGTGACCGTCAATATCGTCATCAAAGACGAGGAGATGTCCGAGGCGCTCTCTCTTGTCGACCGTTGCTGGAGGCTCGGCGCCGATGCCTTCATCATCCAGGACTGGGGCCTGTTTTTTGAGATTCGCCGCCTCATGCCCGAGGTGGAAACCCATATATCGACACAGGCGAATATTCACGACGCCCGGGGTACCGCCTGGTGCAAAGAAGCCGGTGCAGATCGCGTCACGCTTTCTCGCGAGCTCTCCATCGACGAGATTGCCATCATCCACGACGCCGTGGATATAGAGCTCGAAGTGTTTTCACACGGCGCCATCTGTTTTTGCTACTCGGGCGTTTGCCTGCTTTCCAGCTTCACCTCCCGGGGGCGCTCGGCTAATCGCGGCATGTGCGCACAGCCCTGTCGCCTGCCTTACGAGCTGATTGACGAAACGGGACGCTCCTGGTCGAAGCCCGGTCGCGAGCGCGCCCTATGCCCGCGCGACACCTGCACCGCCGATAAGCTTCCCCGTCTGCTGGATGCCGGCGCTCACGCGCTGAAACTCGAAGGGCGCATGAAGGCCCCCGACTACGTGCACTCCATCGTGAGCGCCTACCGCGCGCAGCTCGATGACATCCTCGCCGGCCGCGAAATCTCAGACGAGACCGCGCAGGCCCGTTACCGCCAACTCAAGCGCTGCTTCAATCGCGATTTCACCTCCGAGTATCAGGAGGGTCGTTCGGGCGATGAGTTGATGAGCTACGAGCGCTCGAACAACCGAGGCCAAATCGTGGGCGAGGTGCTCGGTAGCAAGCCACTCGGCAACACAAAGGGCCTGAAACCCGACGACAAGCGCCGTCGCGCCGCCTGGACGAAGCTGCGCCTTTCCGAGCCCGTGAGCAAGGGCGACCTACTCGAGCTGCGCCACGACGATGAGTTCGATCAGTTCCTCACCGCAATTGCCCCCGAGGATGCCCAGGCGGGCGATATCATCGAGTGCCGCACCGCCCGCCCCATGCCCGCAGGCGCCCTTGTACGCCTTATCCGCAGCCAGGCCGCGCTCGACGCTGCAGAGGCTGCGCTCAAGCGCCCTGTCGCCCGCAAGCGCGCCGTGGATGTGCGCGTTGTGGCCCACCTGGGGCAGCCGTTTGCCGTTGAACTGACCTGCATCGACGATCCAGCGCTTTCCGGACGCGCGGAGGGCTTCACGGTGGAGTCCGCCAAGACCCGCGCCGTATCAGCGGAAGACCTGGTCGAGCACGTGGGCCGCATGGGCTCGTCGCCATTTGAGGCGGTAAGCTTCGACATCCAACTTGACGAGGGCTGCGGTATGGGATTTTCTGCGGTCCACAAGGTGCGCGCCGCTGCATGCGAAGCGCTGGAACGATCCATCCTCGCGCCGTACGCTGAGCGCGTAAACCATTTGATGGTGCAGAGCGACCCTGTGTGCCCGGCGGACTTGAACGACCTCGGGGAGGTCTGTGCGCTCGTCACCTCACTCAATGCCGCCGCGGCGGCACGCAAGGCGGGGGCGGCACGCGTGTACATGACCGTTGACGACCTGCTCGCTGAAGGGCTCTCCCCTGCCAGCTGCTCCGCCGAGGGCGTCATCCCCGTGCTCGATGAGGTCTCCCGCGAACTCGACCACGAGCGACTCGACCCGTGGTTCACCCCCGGTGCACCCGCGGCCGTTGGCACCATCTCCGAACTCGCGCTCGGCGCAGAGATCGGTTCCGTTGTGGAGCTTCGCAGCTGCATCCCCGTGCATAACGTCCCGTGCATGCGTGAGCTCGCCGCCCGTGGTGCGCACGCAGCATGGCTCTCGCCCGAGCTCACCCTCGCCGAGATCGAACGTATCGCCCCGCAGCGCGGCGAAATGACGCTGGGCCTCATGGTGCTCGGCGTTCCCCGCGTCATGACGAGCGAGCATTGCATCCTGCAGGTCGCCGGCGCCTGCATCCACGATTGCGCGAACTGCCGTCTGCGCGCCCGCGACTTCAAGCTCAAGAACATCGACGGGCGTATGCTGCCCGTCCGAACGGGCCTCAACGGCCGTAGCCACCTCTACGACGGCGTTCAGCTCGATGCCACCCCACAGATTCCGCAGCTGCTTCGCGCCGGCGTTACGCGCTTCCTCGTTGACGGCACATTGATGAATATCGATATGTTATCGCGCTCTGTTGCACGGACCAATCGCGCCCTGGAAGCCGCTCGATCCGGGCGCACGCCCGACAAACGTCTTCCTGGTACAAGCTCTGGCTGCCTGTTCCAAGGCGTTGAATAGGAGCGCCTTGAATCGCATGTCAAAGGGGAGCGGGACTTCACACCCCGCTCCCCTGTTTTTGTGGCTGCCTGTATTTGACCTATATGCAGCGGTCGGTTTGGACCACATATCGATACTTGTCGATATGTTCTGATTGCCCTCTGAGTCGTTGCTCGAAGCACGATGACGTCCTGCTCGTACGCCCTTCAGCACAATGCTCAAGCCGTGTGGCAGCCCATGCGAACAGTGCATTCCCCCGCACTACTCCTCCTCGGGGTACACAACGCCCCAATCACTGCGCAGACGGGTCATCGTCTCCATCACATCCGAAGCGTAATCGATAAGCTTCAGCTTTGACTCATCCCCGGCAACCGCCTTCTCCAGGTCGGCGATCTCGTAGCACAGCGCATACGCCTCAACACCAGCCTTGACCTCCTCGCGGCGACCGTCGGCCGTCCAAGTGATCGTCGCTCGGTCCGCGCGCGGGTACGCCATGATCTCAACGTAGCAATCGTCGAAGCACAGGTCGGCGCGCTTGGGCTGCTTGGCGTGCATGGTGAGGGAGAACACGCCGAGCTGTCCCCGCGCATTGCGCGTGATGAACCCGCTCTCTTCATCCACCCCCGTCTTAAAGAGGTTGGCGAGCGATACGACCTCATCAGGTTGGCTCTCCATGAACAGTCGCGCGACCGAGAGCGCATATACACCAATATCCAGCATGGCGCCGCCCGCAAGAGAGCGATTCCAAAAGCGGCTCTGCACGTCCTCATAGTCGTGAAAACTACCGAAGTTGACCTGCGCAAGACGGAGTCGGCCAAACTCTCCGGCGCGCGCACGACGCATGAGCTCGACATAGAGGGGCATGTGAAGGACCGTCGTTGCGTCCATAAGCACAACGTGATGCTCATCGGCAATAGCACGCGCCTCGACCAGCTCATCAGAATTAAGGGTAATCGCCTTTTCGCAAAGCACGTGCTTTCCCGCCGCAAGCGCCCCGCGTAGGTACTCGATATGCGTGTTGTGAGGCGTAGTGATGTAGATGGCATCGACCGCAGGGTCCGCATACAGCTCTTCGACCGTGCGATACACGCGCGCAACGCCATATTCGGCCGCGAAGGCCTCGGCCTTTGCAAACGTGCGATTTGCCACGCCGTAAACCTTGCGCCCCGCGAGCGCAAGGGATTGGGCCATCTGATTTGCAATTACGCCACAACCAATAACCGCCCACCTCAGCTCAGGTACGGTGAAGATATCATCCGGGAACGGCAATCCCTCAACAGCGGCAAACGCGGCCTTTGCTGCCGCAGCGGCGTCCAAGGGCGCAGCATTGAGAGTATTCTGTGCATCCATATGTACCCCATTTCGATGATTGATCACTACGCTGCAATTTTGACACAAGGAACAAGTCTCAACACGGTCTATGTAAGAAGAAGCTCTTAGTGAACCCTCTCGTTAGAAGGGTCGATTCATTTTTGTAAAAGTGTACGTTTTGGGGGAGGTTTTACCCTTAAATCAGAGATTGGGATCGGATCACTTGATGTTTGCCCAGGATAGGATTTGGCATCGACCCTGATTTCGACCGAACAGCCCCAAAACTTCCCCCAAAACGTACACTTATCAATTTCAGGCATAAAAACGAAATACCCTCTGAACTGCCCGAGGCAGTCCAGAGGGTATGGAGGCGCTCTAGATGCTAGATCTTAGAACTTGTGGCCGCACTTCTTGCAAATGCGGAGCTTGGTCTTGTGACCGTCGAGCTCGCCAGCCTCGTGGCCAACACGGGTGCGCTTGCCGCACTCGGGGCAGATAAGCTGGACGTTGGAGACGTCGATCGGCATCTCCTTGTCGACGATGCCGCCCTGCTGACCGGCAGCGTTGGGCTTGACGGCCTTCTTGGCGACGGCGACGCCCTCGACGATGACCTTGCCCTCGGAAGGCAGCGCGCGCAGGACGACGCCCTGCTTGCCGCGATCCTTGCCGGAGAGCACCTCGACCTTGTCGCCCTTCTTGATGGACATAGACATAGTGGTCTCTCCCTTACGTTAGAGGGTCTCGGGTGCGAGCGAGACGATCTTCATGTACTTCTTGTCACGAAGCTCGCGAGCGACGGGCCCGAAGATACGGGTGCCGACAGGCGAACCATCCTTGTTGATGACGACAGCAGCGTTGTCATCGAAGCGGATGTAGGAACCGTCCTTACGGCGGACCTCCTTCACGGTGCGCACGATAACGCAGCGAACAACATCCTTCTTCTTGACGTTCGCGCCAGGCGTGGCCTCCTGGACGGCGGCCATGACGACGTCACCGATGCCGGCGTAACGGCGCTTAGAGCCGCCCAGCACCTTAATGCAACGAACCTTGCGCGCACCGGAGTTGTCGGCAACGTTCAGCATGGTTTGCATCTGAATCATGGTTGGAACCTTTCCGAACCTAGGCCAGTGAGAGGTGCGACCGCCCTTGGTGAATACCCGAGGTATCCGAGCGGGCGCACATCACCGGAAAACTTACATCGACAAGCTTACTTGGCGCGCTCGATGATCTCGACGAGACGCCAACGCTTGGTGGCGGACAGCGGACGGGTCTCCATGATACGGACGGTATCGCCGACACCAGCGGTGTTCTCCTCGTCGTGGACGTGGAACTTCTTGGTGCTGGTCATCATCTTGCCGTACTTGGGGTGACGCTTGCGCTCCGTGGTGGTCACAACAATGCTCTTGTTGCCCATGATGGAGGAAACGATACCCTGGCGGACCTTGCGCGCGTTGCGCTCAGTTGCTTCAGCCATTATCTACTCCTGTGCTACTCGGTGGCAGCGGACTTCTCCGCTGCGATCTGACGGGCACGCTGCTCGGTGAGGACACGAGCGATGTCCTTCTTCACGGTGGTCACGCGAGCGGTGTTGTCCAGCTGGCTGGTGGCCATCTGGAAACGAAGGTTGAAGAGCTCGGCGCGGCAATCCTTCAGCTTCTCAGCCAGGGCCTCGTCGGAAAGCTCACGAATCTCTGCGGGCTTCATTACTTGTCCTCCCCGTTCTTAGCGCGGGTAATGATCTTGGTCTTGATCGGCAGCTTGTGCTGGGCAAGACGCAGGGCCTCGCGTGCGATCTCCTCGGACACGCCGGCGATCTCGAACATAACGCGACCCGGCTTGACGACGGCCACCCACTCCTCGGGGTTACCCTTACCGGAGCCCATGCGGGTCTCCGCGGGCTTCTTGGTGATGGGCTTGTCGGGGAAGATGGTGATGTAGACCTTACCGCCACGCTTCATGTAGCGGGTCATGGCGATACGAGCGGCCTCGATCTGACGGTTGGTGATCCAGTGACGATCGAGGGCGACGATGCCGTACTCACCGAAATGGAGCTCGGTGTTGCCCTTGGCCTGGCCCTTCATGGAGCCACGCTGCACCTTGCGGTGAAGAATACGCTTAGGAGCGAGCATTACTGATTCCTCCTATCGTTGTTGCGACGACGCGGACGGGAGGCACCCTCGAGAGCCATGTTGGGAACAGGCTGACCCGGGAGCTTCTCGCCCTGGTAGATCCAGACCTTGACGCCGCAGGAGCCCATGGTGGTGCGGGCGGTGGCGGTGCCGTAGTCGATCTTGGCGCGGAGGGTGTGCAGCGGCACGCGACCCTCGCGGTACCACTCGCGGCGACCCATCTCAGCGCCGCCGAGACGACCGGAGCACTGGATACGGATGCCCTTGGCACCGGCCTTGCGAGCGGACTGAACGGCCTTGCGCATGGCGCGACGGAAGGCGACGCGGCCCTCGAGCTGCTCGGCGATGGACTGAGCCACCAGCACGGCGTCGAGCTCGGGACGCTTGACCTCAATCACGTCGACGGACAGGTTGCCCTTGGAGACGCCGGCAACACGCTCGAGCTCGGTGCGGAGACCGTCGATCTCGGAGCCCTTCTTGCCGATAACGACGCCAGGACGAGCGGTGAGGATGATGACCTTCACCTTGTCGCCGGCGCGCTCGATCTCAACGCGGGAGACGGCGGCGCGGGCGAGACGCTTCTCGAGGAAGCGACGGATCTCGATATCGTTGCCGAGAGTCTTAGCGTAATCCTTCTCAGCGAACCAGCGGGAGCGCCAGTTCTCGGTGATGCCGAGGCGGAAGCCAGTGGGATAGACTTTCTGACCCATGACGCTTAAGCCTCCTTTCGAGGAGCAACGATGACGGTGATGTGGCTCGTGCGCTTCAGGATGCGGGAAGCGGAGCCCTTGGCGCGAGGACGGATGCGCTTGAGCGTCGGGCCCTCGTCGACATAAGCGGCCTTGACGACCAGGTCGTCGGCGCGCATCTGGTTGTTGTGCTCGGCGTTGGCGACAGCGGAGCGCAGGACCTTCTCCACGTCCACGGCGACGGAGCGCGTGCAGAAGTGGAGGATATCGAAGGCCTGAGCGACGTTCTTGCCACGGATCAGGTCGATCACGAGGCGAGCCTTGCCGGGGGAGACGCGCACGTACTTAGCCGTGGCGCGGACCTCGCGGGTCTCGGTGGAAGTAGTAGCCATTTACCTAAACCCCCTATTTGGCCTTGTGCGCACGGAAGGTACGGGTGGGCGCGAACTCGCCCAGCTTGTGACCAACCATGGACTCGGTGACGTACACGGGAACATGCTTGCGGCCGTCGTGAACGGCGATGGTGTGACCGACCATCTCGGGGAAGATGGTGGACGCGCGGGACCAGGTCTTCACGACGTCCTTCTTGCCAGCCTCGTTCATCGCGATGATACGCGAGAGGAGGCGCGCCTCTACGAACGGGCCCTTTTTGAGACTTCTGCTCATAAGTGCTTTCTCCTAACGGGTATCGATTACTTCTTGCGACGACGGATGATGAGGTCGTTGGACGTCTTCTTCTTGTTGCGGGTGCGGTAGCCCTTGGACGGGGTGCCCCACGGAGAGACGGACGGACGACCGGAGGTGTGCGAGCGACCCTCGCCACCGCCGTGCGGGTGATCGACCGGGTTCATGACGGTACCACGGACGGTCGGGCGGACGCCCATCTTGCGATGACGGCCGGCCTTACCGATCACGATGTTGGCGTGCTCGGAGTTGCCGACCTCGCCGATGGAGGCGCGGCAGGTCACGAGAACGCGACGCATCTCGGAGGAAGGCATGCGGATGATCGCGTACTTGCCCTCCTTACCCATGAGCTGGCAGGCGGTACCAGCGGAACGGGCGATAGCAGCGCCCTTGCCAGGCTGGAACTCGATGGCGTGGATGAGGGTACCCACGGGAATCTCGGACAGCGGCATGGCGTTGCCCGGCTTGATGTCGGCGCCGGCACCGGAGATGACGGTGTCGCCGACCTTGAGGCCCTTGGGGGCCAGGATGTAGCGCTTCTCGCCGTCCACGTAGTGGAGCAGGGCGATGCGAGCGGAGCGGTTCGGGTCGTACTCGATGGTAGCGACCTTGGCCGGCACGCCGTCCTTGTTGCGCTTGAAGTCGATAACGCGGTACTGGCGCTTCACGCGGCCACCCTGGTGGCGCATGGTGATGCGACCGGCGTTGTTACGACCGGCCTTGACCGGCAGCGGCTCGAGAAGAGACTTCTCGGGCGTGGTGCAGGTGATCTCGGAGAAGTCCGCGATCGTCTGCCAGCGACGGCCGGCGCTGGTCGGCTTAAGGTGCTTTACAGCCATTCCTTATCCCTTTCATATCGGTCCGTTGGCCACTGCAAGCCGGGATCGTGGATGCAGTGACACCGGATTACCACGGCTCCGGGCGTTTCCTTTTAATACGCACGGAGCACTTGAGCTTGCCTCCCCTATTCGAAGAGGCAAGCGTCAAGAACTAACGTAGGCGTGAATTACGCCTGGGTGCCGAAGACCTCGATGGTCTGACCCTCGGCCACGGTGACGATGGCCTTCTTCCAAGAACGGGTCTTGCCAGCGACATAGCGAACGCGCTTGGTCTTGGGCTTGACGTTCAGGGTGTTAACGCGAACAACCTTCACGCCAAAGATCTCCTCGACGGCGTCCTTGATCTGGAACTTGTTGGCGTCCTTGGCAACCTCGAAGGTGTACTTGTTCTCCTCCATGGCGGAGTAGGAACGCTCGGACACGATCGGGCGGATGATGATCTCGTGAGCGGTCATTTAGGCGAGCACCTCCCCGAAGTGAGCGGCGATGTCGGCGGGCATCAGCAGAGCGCCGTTGTTGACGAGGTCATAGGTGTTGGCCTCGGCAGGCGTGATGATGAACGTCTTGGGGATGTTGCGGAAGGAGAGGTAAGCGTTGATGTCATCCTCGCGAACGATGATGGTCAGACGCTTGCCCTCGATGCCCAGAGCCTTGAGCATGGCAACGGCGGCCTTGGTGGAAGGCTTCTCGAAGCCGTAGTCGTCAACGAGAACGAGCTCGTTGTCGCGGAGCTTGGCGGACAGGGCGGAGCGCATGGCGAGCTTGACCTCTTTGTTGTTCATGCGCTTCACGTAGGTGCGGGGCTTGGGCCCGAAGATCACACCGCCACCACGCCACTGAGCGGCGCGGATGGAGCCCTGACGGGCACGGCCGGTGCCCTTCTGACGCCAAGGCTTCTTGCCGCCACCGGAGACCTCGGAACGGCCCTTGGTGGACTGGGTGCCCTGACGCCAGCAGGCCTGCTGGCACTTGACGATGTGGTGCATGACGTGGATGTTCGGCTCGATGCCGTACACGGCGTCGGCGAGCTCGGCCTCGGCGACCTGCTTGCCCTCGGCGTTCTTCACTTCAAACTTAGACATAGCGACGGTCCTCCTTTACGCCATGCGGATGGCGACCAGACCGTTCTTGCCACCGGGCACAGCGCCCTTGACAAGCATGAGGTTCTGCTCAGCATCAATGCGGACAACGGAGAGGTTCTTCACGGTCACGCGGGCGTTGCCCATGTGGCCGGCCATCTTGACGCCCTTGAGGACGCGGGCCGGGTAAGCGCACTGGCCGATGGAGCCGGGGTGACGCTGGATGTGGGAACCGTGGGTCATGGGACCGCGGCGCTGGTTCCAGCGCTTAATGCGACCCTGGAAGCCCTTACCCTTGGAGGTGCCGATGACGTCGACCTTGGCGACGTTCTCGAAATCAGCGACGGTGACGACGTCGCCGACCTTGTGCTCCTCGCCGTTCTCGACGCGGACCTCACGAAGGTAACGGACGGGCTCGACGCCAGCCTTAGCGAAGTGACCAGCCATGGGCTTGTTCACGTGCTTGGACTTGATGTCGCCGAAGCCGATCTGGACGGCGTTGTAGCCGTCGGTCGCCTCAGTTTTAACCTGCGAGACGGTGCAGGGGCCAGCCTGGATGACCGTGACGGGGACGACGTTATCGTCCTCGTCCCAAACCTGGGTCATGCCGATCTTGCGGCCGAGAATCATGTTGATCATTCGATCTCCAACTCTCGGTGGTCTTGGGACATTGCACGCGCCCCTTGCGCGTGCCCCTAGAGGACCACATACGTAACTTGCGTGCCACTCCTTGCATTCGCTTTGACCTCTTGTGCGCGGCAACCCATTTGCGCAGGTAGATGGCCTAGGCAGAATCCTCCTAGTGAACACAGCTTGATTAGTATACACGCCCGCGGGCGTCTCCATATTGTCTTCGCAATGTTTTTGCAGGTGAAGGGCGTTGCCCGCTCCGCCGAGGGGCGGCGTCGGATTTCGCTCGGTCAAGTCCTGCTCGCGACGAAGCGTCCACTGGACGCTTCTGCTCGTGCGGAATCTACGAAATCCGACGCCGCCCTCGCGGAACCCAAGCTGCCATCCCCTTGCCGAACCTCAATATAGGGACTGTCCCTAAATTGAGGTGTGCTGAGCGAGGACGAGGTTGATCATTGCGCGGCAGATGAACACGAGGGCGATGCAACCTGCCGCTCCCAGCAGCGCCAGCGTTGCGGCCAAGCCCTTGAGTGCAACTACACTCGAGGTCACATCGAGCAAGCCGAGATAGCGCCCGGCTAGATAGCCGTCGGCAACGTAATCCTGCAAATCTCCGCTCGCATACCACGAGGTCTCGTTGTTCTTCCCCGTCTCGGGGTCATAGGCGGGATTCGCGCACGTCACCACCGTATCCCACAGAAACGTGCGTCCATCGACGACGACCAGGCGATCCCACCAGAGGCGCGGCGGCGCAGCCTCGAAAGCCCCGTGGGCGAGCTCGATGAGCTCGACGGCCTCGGCATCGGTGAAATCAGAGTCCTCACCCGTTGTCACCCGGGACGGACGGCGCGTTATCGTCAGCGTGTCGTCGGGCGCATACAGCACCACAAACGCGTCATGAAAGCCGGTCAACCCGTCCCAATCACGAAGATCGCGGACGAAGCTCATAGGCACGAACTCATCGGTTTCCGACCACTCGTATGCCGCAAGCGCCTCCGCGGGCGTGGCGTGACCGCCCTGCAGCGCGGCCGGGTCGGGGCGCTCGGAAAGGATTGTGTCGTACAGCAGCGTCGCATCAGACTTATACGAAGTGTCGACTGAGAACCCCCATGCCGCGATGAGCGCCACGATGAGAACGGTACAGCTCAAAAAGCTCGAGGCAACCACAAGGCGCTTGCGCGCCAGCCCCAGACTATCGGTGTCGACCGTGCTTCCCGCGCACTTTTCACATGCCTTGAGCATCGTCGGCTCCCTTCGGACGCGGCCTCTACCCGAAGGTTACCCACGCAACCCCACTGCAAGGCACATCACAAGCCGCGAACGGTCAGCATGCAGCCGCTACTGGTCACACCGCAACGGCCATCGAGCAAATTCGCCAAGCCTCAATTTAGGGACTGTCCCTAAATTGAGGTTACTCGCTGCGGAGAGCCTCCACGGGGTCGCGGCGGGCGGCGCTGCGGCTGGGGATGAGGCCGGCTATGACGGTGAGGGCCACGCTGATGAGAATGAGGCCGAGAGCCGAGGAGATGGGCAGGCGCATCACGTCCTCCACGTGGTACGCGGCCAAGGCCCACGCGTTCACGGGGAATGAGACGGCCACCACCACCGCTATGGCGAGCACGCCCGCGATGAGGCCCTCGATGAAGGTCTCGGCGTTGAAGACGTTGGCGATATTGCGCTTGGAGGCGCCCATCGCGCGCAGGATGCCGATTTCCTTCTTGCGCTCGAGCACGCTGATGTAGGTGATGATGCCGATCATGATGGAGCTCACCACAAGCGAGATGCTCACAAAAGCGATAAGCACGAGCGAGATCATGTTGACGATGCTCGTCACACTGCCCATGAGCACGCCCATGTAGTCCGTGTAGACGATGACCTTATCGTCCTCCCCCGCGGCGCGCATGTCCTCGTTGTAACGGTCGATCGCCCCGAGCACCGCGTCTTTGGCCTCGAAGTCAACGGGATAGATGCTGACCGCCTGTGGGTCGGCCGCATCGGCGTAGCCGAGCGTCGAAAGGTTGTTGTCGTAGGTGAGCCTGCTGGCGTTGGCGTAGCTCCCCATGAGGGACGCAAGATCCTCCGCATCCATGTTGAAATGGATGGCACGCGCAAAGGCCCCGCCGTCGACCGAGAACGCCTGCTGCATGTTGGCGGCAAGACGCTGGGCGAGCTGGGGCGCGGCCGCGGCGAAGGTGCGGCCGAGACCTTCCTGAAGCTGCGCGCCAATCGCGGCAGCGAGCTGGTTGGAAACCTGACCCGCCACGTCCTTGAGCGCGCTTGCCATGTAGGGAGCCAAATCGTCACGCACATAGGTGCGCACGATCTTGTCCAGGCGCTCGGCCACGGGCCTGCCCGCCACGGCTGTCACCTCGTCAAGCAGGGCGGCGCCACCCTCCGGCGCCGTGGACCCTGCATATGAGACGAACTGTTCAACGAGCTTTTCGCCAAAATCGGGCTCTCCCGGGCGCAGCCCCTCGCCATGCGCGGGCAACCACGCCGTGAGGAACCGCTCGACAAAGGCGCCCGAGAGCTTTGACACCCGTTCGAGCTGCGCCTTGTCGAGCACGGGATCGCCCTCAAGATCGCCCAGGATGCCCTCGAAATCCGGCATCGGCGCGCCCGAGAGGACACCGGCAAGGTCCACTCCCTCAAGAGCGCTCGATATGTCTATGTCCACCCCGCCCATATCGAGCCCCGCGAAATCAAAGCCCGAAAGATCGAGCCCCGCACCGAGTTTGGACGCATCGACCTTGAACGCTGCACGCAACGCCGCCTCGTCCACGGAGAACAGACTCGCCAAATCGACGCCGCGCTTGGCCTCCTCCTGCAACGTTGCGAACGGCTTGCCCGTGAAGACGTCCACCTCGGGTTCGGCGAGCTGTGCCCGCACGATCTCCGAATTCGCAGCGCGCTTCATGAGCTCGTCGGTCAGGCCGCTGGTATAGGCGATGCCCGGCGAGAGCGCGGCGGATTTTGCCGTGGGACTCGGCTGGACGATACCAACGATTTTGAGGTCCAGTCCATGCTCCACCTGGCCCGCCATGAACGAGTCGTCGTCGGACATATCGGTCCAACCGCCCGTCTCGGCGTTGCGGCGATACGAGTCGGAGGCGGCGAGGACCTTGAACGTCGTGCCGAGCGCGTCGTCGTAGGTGAAGTCCGTATCGACCTCGGGGACATGCACCTCCCCCGAGCCGCTCATAGTGCGCTCGACCATGCGGTCGAGGGCGGCGGGGTCGAGCACGCCCATGCTGTACAACGTGAAGTCCGATATCTTGCCACGAGCCGAAAGCACGAGGACGCACTCATCGGCCGCCTTGGCCCAGCGGCCGGCGACCACGTCGTACTGCTCGTCGAGCAGCTTGGGATTGTCGATCATCTCGTTGAACGCCGTGGTGCCCGTCATCATGGTGCCCGCCATCGCGGCGCTCGACGCCCCGCCGGTCATGGCGGTCGTCATTGCGTTGGGCGACAGACGCACCGGCCCCTCCGAGGTATCGGAGCGATACACGAGCGGTGTGATGCCGTAGTCATACTGGATGGCCGAAACCTCGCCATCGAGCTCCTTGGCGTCCTTATCCAAAAAGCCCTTGAAACTCTCCATATCGTTGGATTTCACGCTCGCGAACATATCGGAGAGCATCGTGAATATCGGAATGGGCTCCTTTAAGTCGACCTTGCGGCCTCCCTCGGCGTCGGCAGACGGCGCCCGGGAACCGTCGGCCCCATCCCCGGATACCCCTTCCTCAGGTGTGCCGGCATCCCCCGTCATCATGCTCGTGAGGTCGTAGCTCTGCCGCGCGATCGTGAGCGGGTAGCTCGACAGCGTGTCCTGCTCGACCTTGGCGATGTAGCCGTTCACGCCATTGGAGAGCGCCAAAATCGCCGCGATGCCGATGATGCCGATCGACCCGGCGAAGGCCGTCATGAAGGTGCGACCCTTCTTGGTCATGAGGTTGTTGAAGGACAGGGAGAGCGCCGTGAGCAAGCCCATCGACGAGCGGTGCGCGGGGCCCTCGTCGGGATGGGCGACGGCGGCCGCACGCGCGGCCTCGACCTCATCCTCCGTCACGGGGCACGTGTCCCCGGCAAGACGCCCGTCCTTGATGCGCACGATGCGTGTCGCGTAATCTTCGGCGAGCTGCGGGTTGTGCGTGACCATGATCACGAGCCGCTCGCGCGCGACCTCCGCGAGCAGATCCATCACCTGGATGCCCGTCTCGGTATCGAGGGCGCCCGTGGGCTCATCGGCGAGAACGATCTCGGGGTCGTTCACCAGCGCTCGTGCGATGGCGACGCGCTGCATCTGGCCGCCCGAGAGCTGCGATGGCTTCTTGTTCACATGCGCGCCCAGGCCCACGCGCTCGAGCGCGGCGCGGGCACGGCGCTCCCGCTCAGCGCGGTCCACGCCCGCCAACGTGAGCGCGAGCTCCACATTGGCCAGGATCGTCTGGTGCGGAATGAGGTTGTAGCTCTGGAAGATGAAGCCCACGCGGTGGTTGCGGTACGTGTCCCATTCCGCATCCGTATAGTCACGAGTCGAGGTTCCGTTCACCACGATATCGCCCGAGTCGGCGTGGTCGAAGCCGCCCAATATGTTCAAGAACGTAGTCTTGCCGGAACCCGATGGGCCCAGAACCGCCACGAACTCGCTCTCCCTAAAGGTGACGGAGACACCGTCCAGGGCGCGCTGGACCAGGTCCCCGGTCTTATATGTCTTGGTGATGTCGCGAATCTCGATCATGCGCAGCCTATCCACGTGATGTCATATTCGCTTTTCGTACCCACATTCCCCGCGTTTAGGCGAACGTGGGGACGCGATACAAAGACCTTATGTGGCATCGGCGAGACGGGCCGCCAGGAGATCGCGAACCGCTACACCGGTAGTGCCAGCGGGCGAATCAGCCCAAAGGCCTATTCCGAGAGCTCGCCCGCGGCCATGCGCTCGGCGAGGCGGGTGTTGGTCCACTGGCGGACGAGCTCGTAGAGCACCGCCACGATGGGAATGAAGAATACGATGCCCACGATGCCGAAGAGCTTGCCGCCCACGAGCGCGGCGATGAGGGTCCACAGCGCGGAGAGGCCCACGGAGGAACCCACCACATGGGGATAGATAAACTGATTCTCGACGAACTGGACGGCCAGGTACACGATCACGCAGATGATCGCCTGACCGGGCGAAGCGAGCAGGGTGAGGAACGCGCCGATGGCGCACGACGCGAAGGCGCCCACATACGGCACGAAGGCGAAGACCGCGGTGAGGAAGCCGATGAGCCCGGCATACGGCAGACGGAAGAGGGAGAACGCGATGAAGATAAGCGTGCCCAAGATGCACGCCTCCAGGCACTGCCCCGAGAGGAACTTGGAGTACGTATCGGTTGCCAACGCCGCGACGTGGCGGATGCGCGATGCGTGTCGCGGGGCGAGATGGGCATCCATCATACGGTTGACCTGACGGCCGAGCACGCGCTTGCTCGCCAGAACGTACACGGCGATGACGAAGGCGAACACCGTGCTCGAGACAACCGAGACGGTGGAGCGCGCAGCGGCGAACACCGAGGTGGCGATGGAGCCGAGTCCGAAGTTCATCAGGCCCTGCAGGCCCTGCGAGCGGAAGGCAGAACCGGCGGCGGGCTGCAGCCAGGCCATGAGCTTGTCCACGTCCACGCCCTCGGCCGCCAGGACGCGCTCGATCTCGGGCAGGCGCTCGGCGAGCAGGGGCGCGACGGTGCGAGCGGAGGCGATGAGCTCGGGCACGAGCATCGTGACGGCCATGACGGCCACGCCGGCGATGGCGATGAGCACCAGCACGATGCTCGCCACGGTCACAAGACCAGGCTGAGGACGCTTCTCCTCCGGGAGGCGCTCGACCAGGCGGCCGAGCATGCGCTCCATGCCCGAAACGGGCACGTTCAGCACGAAGGCGAATCCAAGGCCGAGCAGCACCGGGAAGAAGATGTTGATGACGGCGGACAAGGCGCCGATCACCACGTCGAGGTGCATGACGGCGGCATAGAGACAAACGCCGAACGCGATCAGCGAGGCGACGCGGCGCGATTTCTCGTCGAACATGGGCATCCTTACATGAGGGCGGCACCCGCGGTCCATCGAGACCTCGGGTGCCACACGGTTTTGGGCCTTATACCCAATCTTTTGAACCCATCACACGGCCGTTCGCCCTCCCGCGCGCACTCAAGCACCCGCCAACAGGACGTCTCCAGACGGGCCGGTGTCGGCATAACCGGTTTTCAGGAAGGTGTAAATGGCCTTCGAATAGTACGCCGACCCGAGCTCCGAGGGATGGGAGTAATCGCGTAGGAAATATCGGTCGTACTCATGGCCGGAGAAATCCGCGACCTGAAATCCCGCATCGGCGGCCGCATCGCGCACCATGCGATAGTACTGCTGACGGACCTCACACGTGTAAACGGTCTGGTCGTAGGCCGCTCCCTTGACGGGCTGGATCACGATGAGCGGTTCGACCCCCGTCTCACGGCACACATTGAGAACCATCTTGAAGTCCTCGAACTCCTGCGAGCTGAAGTGCTCGTCACCCCGCACCTTCCAGCTCTTGTTCGCGCCCTCCAGCCACGTCTTGAAATGCTTGCCGTACCAGGCGTCGCTCATTCCAAGGTCGTTGCCCGTCGCCTGAGCCCGGGCGGCGCGATCGGCCTCGGTGAACACCGCGTCCCAATCGGGGCCGCCGGTCGCGCGGGGCGGACGCGGGGCGGTCGCGTCGCCTGCAACACCAGAACCCCGACCGTCGAGGGCCAGGTCGTGAGCGAGGCGTACATCGGATGCAAGGGTCTTCGCCGCCTCATCCACATCGCGCACGATGCGCTCGACGGGCCCCTCGTTCGCCGGCTCTCCGGCGCCGTACTCGGCCGCGCGCTGAGCCACGCGACGCTTCAACCCATCGGATATATCGCCATTCGCCATGAACGCCTCGAAAGCCCCGGATGAATATACGTCGGGAAAATCACGCGCGGGGCGGCGGTACGTCATGAACCATTGGATGCTCGGGAAAAGCACCACGCGGCGCGGGGCATCCGCCACCGAGGCAAAGGCACCGATCTCGATTGCCTGCCACAGGTCCGCACAACCCGCGCGGCCCGCCATCAGCGCGCCCACATCGTAGGTACCGGGAGCAAGCAGGTTGCCCGGATGAGAGAAGCCCGCCGGCCCCGGGTTGAGCTCCGAAGACCCGAACACCGGGGCGACCGACTCGCCGCGCTCGGCGCTGCGTTCGTATTGACCCCGCATGAGCTGCCAGCTCGACACCTCTTGCGCCGTGGGATAGCCCACGAAAGGCACATCTTCATCTGTCAGCCGACTCTCCCAGGCATACGCGCCGCCGCCGCCGACGGCGAGCGTCGCAGCCAGGGCCAGGGCGATGATGCGTCTTCTCATGACAACCCCCTAGAACTCCGCATACACCGGGCTTGCCGGTGCCCCATACGGGGAGAGCACGAAAAACCACCCGAGCACTGCCACGAGCACCACGACGGCCGCAAACCAAGCGACGGCCGCCGAAGTCGCGTCCGAGTAGAACCATGTGCGCACGCGCTCGGGCGTCAAGGCACGCAGGCGCGCAAACGCAGACGCGCTATGCCCCGCGGTGCGCACGGCCTCGCCCGGACGGCCCTCGGCGCTCATCACAGTCTCACCGCGATCTGCTCGATGATCTTGTTCACCGTGTTCATTTCCGAGCGCTCGACCGCGGTGGGCGCGATGTCCACACCGAAGCGCTCCTCGATCTCGACGAGCACTTCGATAGCGGCGAGGGAGTCGAGCAGACCCGCCGCGAACAGATCGATGTCGCGCTCCTCGCGCACGGCCTCGTCGTCGCAGATGTCTTCCAGCATGTCGAGGACCTCTGCCTCGAGTTCGTTCCTATCCATTGATGATCCTTTCGATGATGTGGGTGAGCTGACCGGAGAAGAGCGCGAAGCCGATGACCACGAGCTGCATCGTGACGAACCACGACAGCGCCCGGTACCAACGCTTGCGCTTGTTCCGCTTGTAGAAGGCCGACCGCTTTTGGTAGACCTCGGTGAGCGCGAGCAACACGCCGTGATACAGGCCGTACGCGAGGTAGTCGAGGGTCAGTCCATGCCACGCGCCCATGAGCAGCATGTCGACCAGGTAGGCCGCGCACGCCGTGTGCAGGCGGCTCGAGAAGAGCTTTCGCTTGGAGGCCATGCGCACGAACCTCATGAAGACGAAGTCGCGCAGCCACGTGGACAACGTGATGTGCCAACGGTTCCAAAAGTCCTTCATGTCCTGCGCCGCAAACGGGGCGCGGAAATTCTTGGGCGTGGCGATGCCGAAGCAGTAGCTCGCCCCCACCGCCATGAGCGAATAGCCGGCAAAGTCGAAGAAGAGGTACAGGGCGTAGACGTACGCGCGGGCGATGGTGCGCACCGGCGCTGGCCCGGGAATCGAGATCACCGCCGGCACGCCCGCAAGCTGTGCGGTGGCGGAAGGGTCGAGGGCCGTCTGCGCAATCGTCGCCAGCACCAGTTGCGACACGGCTCCGGCGAGCAGGAACAAGATGCCCCGACTGAAGAGGTCGGCGTACTCGGATCGGGAAAGCCGTCTGTCGGCGTCTTCTCGGAACCGACGCGACCGATCGATCGGCCCCGAGGTGAACGTCGCGAAAAACGTCAGGAAGTACAGGTAGTCGACGACACCGAGGTCGTCGATGAGGCCATCGCGGATTTCGATGAGCACCTGCACCGCCTTGAAGGTGAGGTAACTGATGCCGATGAAGCCCAGCAGGTTCGCATCGAATACCGCCCCCACCTTGTAGATGACAAGCGGGGCGATGGTCGCAACAAGCGATGCGCGGTACACCGTCATGCTCTTGCAGCCGCTCTTCCAGCTGGCGAGCGTCGCGCGCATGGACGCGAACGCCACCGCGAGAAACGCCGCGAACGCGGCGGCGCCGGCGGGGCTGCCCGCGAAGAGCAGACCGACCATCACGCATGAGGCCGCGAAGCCGTAATACTTGATGCGCCTTTCCATGAAGCCGAGCACTGCGGCGGGAACCACCGCTGCGGCGAGCGCCATGAAAAACGACGGGGAGGTATAAAAGCCCATCGGTGCCTATTTCTTCTCGGTGAGGGCACGGCGGTCGAGTTTGCCGTTGCCGGTCATGGGCAAGGACTCATGGAACGCGACCTTCTTCGGAACCATGTAATGGGGCAGGAACTCGGCCAGGCGCTCCTTAAGCGCGAGACCCGCGCGAAACGGCGTGTCCCCAAGCGGTTCGGACGGCACGACATGCGCCACAAGATGCGAGATCTTCCCGTCCCGATACACCGGGGCGACCGCGGCGGCGGCGATCTCGGGCAGGCGACGCAGATGGCCCTCGATCTCGCCGAGCTCGATGCGAAAGCCGTTGAGTTTGACCTGCAGATCGAGGCGGCCGCGGAAATGCAGCATGCCCTCGGCATCGAGATAACCCTCATCGCCGGTTCGGTAGGCACGCACGGCGGCGCCGTCGAGCACGGCTGTGTCGAAGGCTCGCGTCGTGAGGTCGGACCGCCCAAAGTAGCCGCGGGCGACCGTATCGCCCTCGATGACGACCTCGCCGAAGGCGCCGGCGGGAACGGAACGCCCCTCCTCATCGACGATGCGGATACGCGTGCCGAGGCGCGGGGCGCCCACGGGCAAGGGCTCGGGGCTCGCCGCCATCTCGGTCGTCACCTCAACCGAGGTGACGGCGACGGTCGACTCGGTTGGACCGTAGGTGTTGACCACGCGAGCCCGCGGGAAGCGCTCGAGCAGGCGCGCGGCCGTCGCGTTCGGTAGCGCCTCGCCGCAGAACAAGAAGAGCCTGAGCTCGGGCATGGCGCTCTGGTCGAAATCGGCATTCGCAAGGCAAAGCTCGGCAAACGACGGGGTCGAGACCCAGATATCCGCGCCGCTCTCCTTGAGCGCGGCGAACTGAGCCGCCATGCTGAGCTGCGTCTCGGCGGCCAGCGAGTACAACGTGCCGCCACCGCCGAGAGCGCCGGCGAGCTCGAACACCGACAGGTCGAACGAGAAGGGCGCCTGATCGAGCCACACGCGACCATCCGAGCGCTCAGGGGTGTTGCCGTGGGCGAGTTCGAGGTCCCATGCGCAGAAGTTGTCAAAGCAGGCCGCCGTGACCTCGACGCCCTTGGGCGCACCGGTCGAACCGGAGGTGAACAGGATGTACGCAAGGTCCTCCCCATCGATCCAGCGATCGCGGTCGGAGTGGCCCGTGGCCGCCACGAGGTCGCCAATGGTGCGATGCTCGATAACGGTGACGGGCGGCATGTCGTCGCATGTGGGGAAGCTTCCCACCGCCAGCACGAGCGGGGCCTCAATGCCCGCGTCGCCCGTCATGGAGGCACGGATCTGCGTGGCGATCGACGCGGTGCGCTGCGGCGGCACGGAGTTGCCGTCGATGGGAACGTAGGGGCACCCGGCCTTCATGCAGGCGAGAAAGCATACGACCATGAACGGGTCCTTGTTGCCGTACACGATGACGGGCATACCGCGCTCGACAAGCTTGCCCACCTGCTCGGCGAGCGCCTCAGACGCCGCCCACAGCTCTCGATAGGTCAGGCTCATCCCCGTCGATGTGCGCACGGCGGTCCGGCAGGGCCACTCGCGGGCGACTCGCTCGATGTTCTCCAGGTACTTCACGTGTCATCCCATCCCTTCGGTTCCACACGGGCGCCATGGGCGCCGTGTCCGAGAGCCTACCCCCCCCCGACGCTGTTTTGGCAAGCATGACTTCGGGAGATACGGGGAGGCCTCGTCTTGATGCTGCGCCCCATTGTGCCCGCCGAAGCTTTGCGCATCCTTACCGCCGGGTGACGTTTGCGTAAGAGTGGTTATGAAGTGCTGAAGACGCGGACGGATCATCCATTCGTGTGGAGGAACGCGGGCGCGAGCCCGCACGTGTAAAAACGCACCCGTCCCCAAATTGCACACATACGCACGGCAGATAGGCCTGGACGGTGGCGTATTATTGAAGGGTTAGCAAACCGTTCGGCTCAAGGTCGTGCAACCGCCGCCGACGGACCGACCCGTTCAGAAAGAAGGGCAGGACTCAATGGTCTCTCGCGTGTACGTAGAGAAGAAACCCGGGTTTGACGTCGAGGCGCAGCAGCTGCTCGCCGAGCTTCGCGACACCCTGGGCATCGAGGCGCTCACGGGCCTGCGCGTCATCAACCGCTATGACGTCGAGGGTATCGACGGGGAGCTGTTCGGCTCCTGCGTGCCCACCGTGTTCTCCGAGCCGCAGGTCGACTTCGCCTATGACGAGCTCCCCGAGGAGCCCGGCGCGACCGTCTTCGCCGTCGAGGCGCTGCCCGGCCAGTTCGACCAGCGCGCCGCCTCCGCCGCCGAGTGTGTGCAGCTGATCTCCCAGGGCGAGCGCCCCACCGTTCGCTCCGCAAAGGTCTACCTGCTCTCCGGCGATCTTTCCACCGAGGACTTCGACGCTATCAAGGGCTACGTGGTGAACCCGGTCGAGTCCCGCCTCGCCGAGCTCGAGTGCCCCGAGACCCTCACCCAGGAGATTCCCGACCCCGAGCCGGTCGAGATCATCGACGGCTTCCGCGAGATGGACGAGGCCGCCCTCGCCTCCTTCATCGCCGAGCGCGGTCTTGCCATGGACGAGGCCGACATCGCGTTCTGCCAGCAGTATTTCAAGGATGAGGACCGCGACCCCACCATCACCGAGATTCGCGTGATCGACACCTACTGGTCCGACCACTGCCGCCACACCACCTTCGGCACCAACCTCGAGAACATCGAGATCGACGACGCCGCCGTCGAGGCCGCCTTCAACCGTTACATGGAGATGCGCCACGAGCTCGGCCGCGACGAGAAGCCCGTTTGTCTCATGGACATGGGTACCATCGGCGCCAAGTGGCTTAAGAAGCAGGGGATCCTCACCAACCTCGATGAGTCCGAGGAGATCAACGCCTGCACCGTCAAGGTGACCGTCGACGTCGACGGCGAGGACCAGGACTGGCTGTTCCTCTTCAAGAACGAGACCCACAACCACCCCACCGAGATCGAGCCCTTCGGCGGCGCGGCCACCTGCGTGGGCGGTGCGATCCGCGACCCGCTCTCCGGCCGCTCTTACGTCTACCAGGCCATGCGCGTCACCGGTGCGGCCGACCCGACCGTCCCCGTCTCCGAGACCATCGCCGGCAAGCTGCCCCAGCGCAAGATCGTGACCACCGCAGCCGCCGGCTATTCCTCCTACGGCAACCAGATCGGCCTTGCCACCGGCCAGGTCTCCGAGCTCTACCACCCCGGCTACATGGCCAAGCGCATGGAGGTCGGCGCCGTGGTGGGCGCCACGCCCGCAAGCCACGTCCGCCGCGAGTGCCCCGCGCCCGGCGACAAGATCATCCTGCTCGGCGGCCGCACCGGCCGTGACGGCATCGGCGGCGCCACCGGCTCCTCCAAGGCCCACAACGTCGAATCCATCGAGAAGGACGGCGCCGAGGTCCAGAAGGGCAACGCCCCCATGGAGCGTAAGCTGCAGCGCCTGTTCCGCCGCGGCGACGCCTGCCGCCTGATCAAGCGCTGCAACGACTTCGGCGCGGGCGGCGTGTCCGTCGCCGTGGGCGAGCTGGCCGACGGCCTCTACATCGACCTCGACATGGTCACCAAGAAGTACGACGGCCTCGATGGCACCGAGCTCGCGATCTCCGAGTCCCAGGAGCGCATGGCCGTGGCCGTGGCCGAGGCCGACGTCGAGGAGTTCATGGGCTACGCCGCCGAGGAGAACCTCGAGGCGACCGTGATCGCCGAGGTCACCTGCGAGCCCCGCGTCCGCATGGCCTGGCAGGGCGACGCGATCGTCGAGCTCTCTCGCGACTTCCTCAACTCCAACGGCGCGCCCAAGTACCAGGACGTCCACGTCGTGGCTCAGGGCATCGCCCCCATCGACCCCGAGAGCGAGCTGGCCGAGGCCGCGCTCGAGGAGTTCGGCACGCTCGACGGCATCTACGAGAGCACCGTCCCCATGGTGCCGGGCGCCGAGACCTGCGACTCCTTCCACGACGCCATGGTCGAGCTCGTGAGCGACCTCAACGTGTGCTCCAACAAGGGCCTGTCCGAGCGTTTCGACTCCACCATCGGCGCCGCCACCGTGCTCATGCCCTTCGGCGGCGAGCGTCAGCTCACCCCGAACCAGGCCATGGTCGCCAAGTTCCCGGTCGACGGCGAGACCACCACGGTCTCCGGCATGGCCTGGGGCTTCAATCCCTACATCATGGACGCCGACCAGTATCGCGGCGCTTACCTCTCCGTCGTCGAGAGCATCTCCCGCCTCGTGGCCACCGGTTTCGACCATGAGAAGGTCTACCTGTCCTTCCAGGAGTACTTCGAGCGTCTGCGCGACGTGCCCGAGCGCTGGGGTAAGCCCATGGCTGCCGTCCTGGGTGCCCTCATGGCCCAGGTCGAGCTCGGCGCCGGCGCCATCGGCGGCAAAGACTCCATGTCCGGCTCCTTCGAGGACCTCGACGTCCCGCCGACGCTCGTCTCCTTCGCCGTGGCCGTGGACAAGCTCGCCAACGTGGTGTCGCCCGAGTTCAAGGGTGCCGGCCACCGCGTCGCCCTGATCCAGCCTACCTATCAGGTCGATGATCTCCTGCCCGAGTCCGCTTCCCTGCTCACGGCCTTCCGCACCGTCGAGAGCCTCGTGCGCGAGGGCAAGGCGCTCTCCGTGTCCACCGCGGGCTTTGGCGGCCTGGCCGAGATCCTGTTCAAGGCCTGCCTGGGCAACCGCTTGGGCTTCGAGGTGTCCGAGGCCTACTACGAGGCCGACGCCCGCGACCTGTTCGACCACTCCTACGGTTGCTTCGTCGTCGAGCTCGACGAGGGCGCGGCCCTGCCCGAGGCCGACGGTGTGTGTGTGGTCGAGCTCGGCGTGACCTGCGAGCCCTACGAGTTCACCGCCTACGGCGAGACGCTCGATCTGGCCGAACTGCAGGAGGCCTGGGAGAGCGCGCTCGAGGGCGTATTCCCCTACCGTAGCGCCGCCGACGATGTCGATGCCCCCGAGGAGCTCATCCCCGAGGAGCGCTACCGCTGCGAGGAGGAGGGCCGCATCCGCGCCACCTACGGCGGGCTCAAGATCGCCAAGCCCCGCGTGATCATCCCCGTGTTCCCGGGCAACAACTGCGAGTTCGACTCCGCCCGCGCCTTCCGCGCCGCCGGTGCGGAGGCTGACGTCTTCGTGATCAACAACCTCACGCCCGAGAACGTCGCCGAGTCCACCCGCGAGCTTGCGCGCCGCATCCGCGAGTCCCAGATCGTCATGATCCCGGGCGGCTTCTCCGGTGGCGACGAGCCCGACGGCTCCGCCAAGTTCATCACCGCGTTCTTCCGCGCCCCTGAGGTCACCGAGGCTGTTCGCGACCTGCTGCATTCCCGCGATGGCCTGATGCTCGGCATCTGCAACGGCTTCCAGGCGCTCGTCAAGCTGGGCCTCGTGCCCTACGGCGATATCGTTGACGCCACGCCTGAGGCCCCGACGCTGACCTTCAACGAGATCGGCCGTCACCAGAGCCGTCTGGTTCGCACCCACATCTGCAGCGACCTTTCGCCGTGGCTGTCCCAGTGCGACCCCGATGAGCTCTACACCGTGGCCATCTCCCATGGAGAAGGCCGTTTCGTAGCCAACGACGAGGTCCTGAACCAGCTCCGTGCCGGCGGCCAAATCGCCACGCAGTACGTCGACGTGGCCGGCATGCCGTCCATGGACCTCGACGTGAACCCCAACGGCTCCGTGGCCTGCATCGAGGGTATCACCAGCCCCGACGGCCGCGTGTTCGGCAAGATGGGCCACGTCGAGCGTCGCGGCGACGGTCTGTACAAGAACGTCCCCGGCGAGAAGTTCATGCCCCTGTTCGAGAGCGGCGTGGCCTACTTCGGCTAAACGCCTCGCAGCCCCTCCGTCTGCTCACTGACGCTCAAGCGCCGTCGGCCATCGCGGTCGGCGGCGCTTTTGCCTTCTCGTCGACACGACAAGCTCCGTCATCCCCCCAGGCTCGAGTTTCTTAAGCTGGCAGGGTGCTTGCGTTTCAAGCCAACGAAGCCCCATCCTCCTTCAGTCCGCATCATCAGCGCAATGTGATGTGCTTTGACGAGAATTACGTGACGCTCGTGATGCGAACTTTCTTGAACCCTCCGCAGAGTTGAGCTCTCCGCAGAGACTTTCGATTCGTTCCAATCATCTTTCATCACCTCTACCCTATGCCATCGAGACGTCTCCAACAGCTTTGCGCTCACAGATAAGTTGCCTGATACGTTTGCTCGCGCGCGGGTATCCTAGCAGTCACCCACTCGGCATCGATCCGAAGACGGAGGACCTCATGGACACGCCAGTCGTACTTTCCCATGCGTCCGCCTATCTCGTGCTTCATGCTCGCAATCGCCAGGCAGTGGTCCACAACGCCTTAACAAGCCCTGTCGACCCGTACGGAATCTCTGAGTCCGGAACGCATGCAAGAAACATCGCGGCGCGAATTCGAGTCTTTCTCCGGGAATGTGGGGTGAGCCTCGAAAACGAAACGGAAATTGACATCGCCGTCCCAACGTCCCTGGATCGAACGAGCTCCGCATTCTTCAAGTCTCACGTAGTTGGAACCTCGTGTAACTCAAGCGAGCTCGTTCACATCGCGCCCGGCCTGTTCGCCGTTGGCGGGGCGCTCAACTTCATCCAGGCTGCAACGTGGATGGAACCGCTCGAGCTCATCGAGTACGGATACGAGCTTTGCGGGCGATACGAACTCGACCTGACCGAAGCTCGAGGCGACTATCGCGATCGTCGCCCTCTCACGAGCAGACAGCAGATTCATGCAGCACTGGCCAATCACCCCAATATGCCCGGGGCAAAACGCGCGCGCCACGCCCTTGCATTCGTTCGAGACGGTTCCCGATCTCCCATGGAAACGGCACTTGCACTGGCGATTGTCCTACCCAAGGCAAAAGGCGGTCTCGGATATCGCCACATAGTGCTCAACCACCGCATCTTGATTCCCCAAGAACTTAAGGCAACGATTCGTTCCGATTACCTTGAAGTTGACATTTTCGCGCCGCACAGAAACGTCGGCGTCGAATATGACGGCGACGCCCATTCCGAACTCAAGCGGCGGACCCATGATTCCGACCGTCTTGCGATCCTGGGGATGCTCGGTGTGTCGATGAGGACGATCACCGCATCCCATTTTATGCATCAACTCGATTTTCATCGCGCCATGAATTCCGTAGCTGCACTTTTGCACCTCAAACTCCCCACCGCGCGAGATTACCAGCTCGCGCAAAACGACCTTCGAATCGCTCTCATAAGGGGATGGAAATCCCACAACGATTGAATGCCAAAACGCCCGTCGACACGCTTCCACAAGTTCGCATCACGAGCGTCAAGAATTGTCCTGCAATCATCTATTCTTGACATTAGTGATGCGGACTGAAATCACCACGATCTTCTGAACGACTCGACCTCATAAGAGCAGGGAGGTTTGCGATGGCGTCTAAACATGGCCCCGATACGCTTGCGGACATTCATGGCACGGCGAAGGCGGTTTTAGATAACCTAGCCAGCTGGAATGACCGCGCCGACGTGCACGCCAACGGCGGCTACGGCGACCTGGGCGAGCTCGTGCACAACCCCGACGCCGTTACGGGCGTTGCCAGGCGCGACTACGACCCCATCCGCCCGTTCCTTCCAAACGCATCGCTTGAAGGCCTCAAACTCCTGCACCTGCAATGCCACATCGGCACAGACACACTTTGCTGGCCGCGCTTGGGCGCCGCCGAGGTCTGGGGGCTCGACTTCTCCCCCACCGCGCTTGAATATGCCCGGTGCCTGGCGGACAAAGCCCACGTAGACGTCACGTACGTTGAAGGCGACGCGCGTTTTGCCTCCGACGTCCCGGAACTTGCGGGGCACCTCGGCACATTCGATGCAATCGTCACAAGCGCCGGTACCATCACCTGGCTGCCCGAGCTCGACGAATGGGCTCGCTCGATCGAGCGCCTCCTCACCCCTGGCGGCATCTTCATGATTCGCGACGACCACCCGCTTTTATCTGCGCTTGGCTTTAGCGGCACCGATATTGTTTCCGACTATAAATCGGGTTCGATCAGTTCGTACGACATGGATGTCACCTATGTGACCGACCCGAACAACGAAAGCTCGGAGCAGCGGCTCGCCCACACCAAGAACCACAATTGGTCGCACGACTTCCAGGAGATCATCGAAGCGCTCACCTCCGCAGGCCTCTCAATCGAGGCGCTGCGAGAAGATGAGGTTGCCGAGTGGCAATCGCTGCCCATGCTCGAATTTCATCCGGAAGACGAGTCGTGGCGCATGCCCGCGACTCTCCCCCGCATCCCCCTCATGTTCTCAATCGTAGCCCGCAAAAGCTTGTAAACAGCCCTCACAACCACACTCCGACCACCCTCCCAACCCTGAAAGGCACATCCATGGAGCTCTTCTCCACCCGCCTTGCCCTGCGCCCCTGGGCAGACGCTGACGCCCCGGCCCTCTTCGAGCTCGCACGCGACCCGCGCGTCGGAACCGCTGCAGGCTGGCCGCCACATACGAGCGAAGAACAGAGCCTCGACATCCTTCGTAATGTCCTACAAGGGCCCGGGCAATACGCCATTACATTGCGCGAAAGCGGCGAGCTCATCGGCGCAATCGGTCTTTTAACAGGCGATGCCTGCGATTATCTCGAGGCGGACGATGAGTATTCCGTCGGCTATTGGATCGGTGTGCCCTATTGGGGTCAAGGCTTTGCCGCCGAGGCCCTTCAGCGCCTCATCGACCACGCTCGCGATTCCCTGGGCGCTCGGGCCATCTACGCGGACCACTTCCTCGATAACACCCAGTCACACCGCGTCATGGAGAAGTGCGGCCTTTCGCCTGTCCGCACGCAAACCACTGACGTCCTTTATCCGGCAGGCAAGCGTGACGTGCTCATCATGCGGCGCCTCCTTGTTCCGCATATCGAAAGGAATGACATGAACCATCCCATGAAACAACTCCCCGAGCGCGCCATTGACGAACAGGAAGCCCGCGACATCCTCCGTATGGGCGAATACTGCGTCGTCGCCACCGTCGATGAAGACGGTCATCCTTACGCCACGCCTCTCTCCTACGTCCTCGACGGCGACTCCCTTCTTATCCATACCGGTATCGCCGGCGGTCAGAAAACGGACAATTGGAAGCGCGACCCACGCGTGTGCGTGACCGTGGCCATGGATATGGAGCCCGTCTATGTGAAGGAAAACGGCGAGCCGGGGTTCTTCACCACGCGGTATGCCAGCGTCATCGCAACCGGCACGGTTCGTCGCGTCGTTGAACCAGCCTGCGCACGCCGCGCGCTCGCCCAGCTCTGCCTCAAATACTGCCCCGAGCATCGAGACAAGATCGAAGATGCCATCGAATGGGAGCTGTCCGCGACCGCCGTCTGGGCTATCGACCTCGAGCATATCTCCGGCAAGGCGGGGCGGCGCATCCCGAACGGCAAAGGCGCGGTAAGCCCGCACTAGCCACGATGTCCACTCCGCCCCGGACCCTTACCAGCGATCGCCCCACAGATCGACGATTGCTTTCATGGCGATAGAGTCGTCGCGCATTCACGACGCAGACTTTGGGGTATAGACTACCCGTTCAGCAGTATTTCAACGAAAGGAAACCGCATGGACGCCAATCATGAACTCGCCCTGTATTATCGCCCGACCTGCCCCTTCTGCATCAAGGTGCTCGACTTCATTGACCGCAAGAGCGTGACGATTCCCCTGATCGATATCTCTCAAGATCGCGATGCGGCAGCCACCCTGATTGAAGTCGGCGGCAAACAGCAGGTGCCCTGCCTGTTCATCGACGGCAAGCCGCTTTATGAATCCAGCGACATCATCTCCTGGATCGACGAGCATCTTTGCCGATAGCTCAGATACGATACGCTGACGCAGACAGCCACCGCCGTGCCCTTCCACCCGACGGCATGAGCCCGCAGCTCATCTATGCGAGATGAGCACTCAGAGCCCCTCAAGCAATGCGCCCTAAACCACAAGGCCCTCTCTTACGAGAGGGCCTTGCCGTACCAGGTGTTCACGGGACTCGACCGGTCGCGCGCCTAGTCCGTCGAGACGGCTGCATAGGTGTTGTAATTCGTCGCAGGCTGCATGGGCGCCATCATGATGCGCCCGGTGCCGCGATACACGTTCACCAAGCCCTCGCCGCCCACGGCAGAGCCAATCAGACTCTTGCCCGACCGCTCGACGGTGAACTCAAGTCCGGACGTCCAGACCAAGGCGTAGTTGCCGTCGATCTTGAGCTCGTCATTGTGCAGATCGATGTAGATGACTTCCTCTACCGGGCAAGGTGATTCAAGCGCAAGCACGCCCGAGCCGTCGAGTCGCAAGTTGAACAGCCCCTCATTGCCCGCCACGGCGGAAGACATATTCGAACGGCGCTGTAGTGAATCCTGGATGGTGCTATCGCATGCGAGGAACAGCCCATCGTTAAGCACGACGGAGTTGCCCCACTCGGCGAGATCAATGAGGAGCAAATGCTGCCACGTAGGTTCACACACGAGCATACCCGTACCGGTATATTCAGGCTTGATCATCGAATCCTGGCTCACCGCCCCGCGGAACATCTTTCCCATAAGGTCGCCCGCGCCCTTTACGCCCGTTGTTGACTGCACACTGCCAACCGTCCACTGCATGGCCCCAGCCTGCAGCGTAACACCCGTGCGCCCATCCAGATTTGCGATGAGCTGGCGACGGCGAACGTTCATTTCCGAGCTGAACCACGCGGTCTGCGCGCTCCAGGGAGAAACCGAAAGGTCGCGCTGCCACTCGACGACCGAGAACTGACCCTTCTCGGCAATCTTCTTGACGTCGTTATTGTCCTGAAAGTTGTATACGGTGTACGCCATGGCAAGCTCCTCGTCTCGATATTTCGCCTGCGTTGGCGGTAATGGTAGCAAACCCCTTCAAGCTCATATCATGCACTCGCCCTACGGCGCCTCGCTTCGGCAAACGGTACCGGGCGCTTCGCGATGCGCTCTCTTATTGCTCAGCGCTCACATAGTCCTCGTCGACGGTGATTTTTGGAACCGCGTCGGGATACTCCTCAACGACCATGTCGCCGAGCTTTCGTTTGAACTCAGACGGGCTCAATGCACACTCAACCGGATGCAGACAGTCGAAAATCACATTCGTGTGAGTCGGGCCGGGAACGCATCTCAGATCATGGATACTCGCCTCGCTATCGAGGCTCTTCGCCATAGCGTCGATCTTATTACGCATATCAACGACATGTGGGTCGTTCGTAACGATAGGATCGTAATGCAGCGTGACAATGAGGCCGTCATCGTCTTTGAACGCCTGTTCGATATTATCCAGCGTGTCGTGGCTCTCCATGGGATCGGTCTCGGCGGCCATCTCGACATGGGCGCTCGCAAACTGCCGACCCGGGCCATAGTCGTGAACCATGAGGTCATGAGTGCCCAAGACACCTGGATAGGACATGATCTTCGAGCGGATGTGGGCAACGAGCTCGGGATCGGGAGCTTGTCCGAGAAGCGGGTTGACAGTGTCGCGAATGAGCTCGATGCCGCTCCAGCCGATATACAGGCCGACCGCGAGTCCGACCCACGCATCGAGCTCGATGCCAGCCACATAAGCGATGATGGCACACGCAAGCACCGCGCCCGTGGCGATAACGTCGTTCTTGGAATCCTGGGCCGTGGCAAGAAGCGTCTCGGATTTTATGCGCTCGCCGAGCACGCGGTTGAGATGCGCCATCCAAAGCTTAACCGCCATGGACCCCGCGAGGACCACCACCAAAGCGAGAGAGAACTCGACTGGACTTGGATTCAATACCTTGTCGATTGAAGATTTGACGAGCTCGACACCGATCATGAGGACGAGCACGGCAACGACGAGACCGGATAGGTATTCAAAGCGACCATGGCCGTAGGGATGCTCGGGGTCAGCCGGCTTGCTGGCGAGCTTGAATCCGAGAACGCTCACGATGTTGGAACTCGCGTCGCTCAGATTGTTGAGCGCGTCGGCAACGATCGAGACCGACCCTGACAGGATGCCAACCAGGGCCTTTGCGATGCAGAGCAGCACATTCAACGAGATACAGACAACCCCCGCCAAGGCGCCGACCCTACCACGGTCGCCTTCGGATCTGGCGATAATCCATTCGATCAAAGGTACCCCTTCCTTCGATAAGAGAAACTACGGCAAAACGTTCGCCAGAGGCGAGGCCTGTGAGCACATATCCGCCAGGAACACTCGCCTCTGGCGAACGTTTTGAGTCATATCCACAGCATCAGGCATTCTGTGGCAATGGCAAATGGCCGCCACCCCATGGGCAGCGGCCATTTCAAAAGCGCGAAACGCGATTCAAGCGGTAAGACTAGACCTTAGAGCTTGATCTCGATGTCGACGCCGGCAGGCAGGTCGAGACGCATGAGGGAATCGACGGTGCCAGGCGTGGGATCGAGGATGTCGATCAGACGCTTGTGGGTGCGCATCTCGAACTGCTCACGAGAGTCCTTGTTCACGTGAGGAGAGCGGATGACGGTGTACAGGTTGCGCTCGGTCGGCAGCGGAATGGGGCCGGAGACGCGGGCACCGGTCTTCTGAGCGGTGTCGACGATGAGCTTGGCGGACTGATCCACGACCTCGTGATCATAGCCCTTCAGGCGAATCCTGATCTTCTGGCTGGACAACTTAACCTCCAACAATGGATAGCGAGGGCAGCCTCGCGGTGTGTTTACAAGTACAGGCGACAGACCTTAGTTGGTGCCGTTCTTGGCCATGACCTCGTCCACGATGGACTTGGGAGCCGGCTCGTAGGAGTCGAACTGCATGGTGTAGGTAGCACGGCCCTGGGTCTGGGAGCGAAGGTCGGTAGCGTAACCGAACATCTCGCCCAGCGGCACCTTGGCACGGATGAGCTTGCTGTTCCTGCGATCCTCCATGCCCTCGATCTTGCCGCGGCGACCGGAGAGGTTGCCCATAACGTCGCCCATGTACTGCTCGGGGGTCTCGACCTCGACAGCCATGATCGGCTCGAGCAGCTGCGGATCGGACTTCTTGAGGGCGTCCTTGATAGCCATGGAACCGGCGATCTTGAAGGCGGCCTCGGAGGAGTCGACCTCGTGGTAAGAACCGTCGAACAGGGTGACCTTAACGTCGAGGACCGGGAAGCCGGCGATAACACCGGTGTTCAGGGCCTCCTGGATGCCCTTATCGATGGACGGGATGTACTCCTTGGGCACGACGCCGCCGACGATAGCGTTGACGAACTCGTAGCCGAAGCCCTCCTCCATCTTCTCGAGCTTGATGACGGCGTGGCCGTACTGACCGCGACCGCCGGACTGACGGACGAACTTGCCCTCAGCCTTCTCGACGTCGTGACCAGCGGTCTCGCGGTAGGCAACCTGGGGCTTACCAACGTTAGCGTCAACCTTGAACTCGCGGAGCAGACGGTCGACGATGATCTCGAGGTGCAGCTCGCCCATGCCGGCGATGATGGTCTGGC